>Ga0213862_10000063_pt1 | contig 39126 bp, 30 predicted proteins | sample PICome_7_FD_160092 | JGI IMG/M metagenome (GOLD analysis project Ga0213862, IMG submission 160092) | Coastal seawater microbial communities near Pivers Island, North Carolina, United States - PICO266 | ecosystem: Environmental > Aquatic > Marine > Coastal | place: USA: North Carolina... | reverse complement strand
AGTTTGTTCCTGTGTAATCCCAAGTCAAATCAGCAGATGAGCTAGTAATGTTGCTCGCCATTTGATTGTAGTTGATACATGCAGGGATTGCTTCAATTTGTACACTGTCGATATAAACGTAGTCATAAGAAGCCGCTTTAGAGTACATGCGGAATCCTACACGCTTGTCGCCTGTTTGAACTGCATTAGAATCTAAATAAACTTGAAACTCTTGGTAAGAAGTATTACCGTTCAAGCTGATGCTTTGCACCGTGCGAGCTGTCTCATAATTACCCATGGCATCAGTCATCACAACGTCGAAACCACCTGGGTATGAAGTAGAGCTGGTACGAGCCCAGAATTTAACCATCAAACCACCTTGATCAATATCTTGGATCATTGGTGCGGAAATAACATTGGTATCACCACCACCTGAGTACATGTAGTTGTACAATGAGTAGCTACCTGAATACGCGTAGTACGAATAACCGTAACCCATAGAGTATGAAGTACCGTAAGTACCGTCGTAAGCCCAACAGCTCGGCAGGTTAGGATTAGAGCTATTACCCGAATATCCCGGAGAACTTTCGAAACCGTCCGCCCATGGCGCCGCTGTCGGTGAACAAGGAACAGTCACAGTGATTGGCCCTACCCACGGAGATACAGAACCGTTTGTAGACATACAGTTCGACTGGATGTAGAAATCGTAAGTGGTCGCATCATCAAGCGTATTGATTGACCAAGAACTACCCATAACTGTATCCATTGGAGCTCCAGTACCTTGTGTAAATCCTGATGGACCCCACTCGATAATGTAGTCTGAAACAGCAGAGCTGTCTGTCCAAGTAACTGTTACAGAAGAATCAGAAGTTGCATTTCCTGAAGCGTTTAGTGCGATAGGACAGTTTGGAATATCACGAATTTCGATATCATCTAAATAAGCGTAAGCGTACGCATACGTGTAACCCGATACAAATTCAGGAACTATCATAAACACAACACGCGAAGCGTTCGTAGGTACATTGTCTAAATCAACCGTGAATTCTTGATAAACGTTTGAATAATTCACTGTATCCACGATGTGGATGGATCCCATTGATGCATTTGAATCTGCAGTCGCAATGATCATCTTTTTCGTGTAGTACGCAATAGAAGATGACGTTCTTACGTTGAAAATCACTTGCTTATCGTTGCCACTCAAACCAGCAATTCTTGGAGAGAACGCTGCAAGCGTATCGCCATCAGCACTGTTCGTCGAAGTGGTACTAGCGTAACCGTAGAAGCGAACTGAGTTCGTTCCAGTGTTTGAATAGAAACTGTAGTTGTAATTGTAGGCATAAAGCGAGCTAGACGTACCCGTCTTACCGTAAGCCCAACAATCTGGAAGGTTCGGTGTAGTCGTGTTACCGCTTGAGTAACCTTCAAATCCATTTGAGTAAGGAACTGCCTGATCGCCACATTCTGTTTTGAATGTAAACGGTCCTACCCAGTTCGATGTACCGTCGCCAGTTGACGTACAGTTTGCCATAACGTAGGCATCGTAGTACGTATTCTGCGTCAACCCAGTCGCGGTGTATGAAGTTGTCGTACTAGAGTATGACGTACCCGTACCTTGTGTGAAGCCCATAGGACCCACCTCAATGTTGAAAGCCGCAGAGCTAGAAGACCAAGAGATGGTTGCGGAAGCTTGCGTTGTAGCAACTAAAGACAAACCAATTGGTTCTGGACATGGAGGAATATCCTTAACTGTGATATCATCCATGTACATGTAATCATAAACACCATTACATACAGTAACGAAGGCAACACGAGCATCGCCTGAAGCAACACCTGCTGCAGCATCTAAATACACAGTGTATTTCTCAAATGCATCGCTATTCATGTAAACCGTATCTACAATAGTCAAAGAAGACGCATCACCTGCAGCATTAGTCACACCGATGATGATTTCACCTGGGTATAAAGAATAACCTTTACGACCATAGAATTCGAGCATTTTCGTAGCGCTATCTAAACCTTGGATCTCAGGGGTTAGGGACATTGCAGTATCGCCTAAATACGAAGATGAAGAAGAACGGTACGTTCTCAACGAGTTCGAAGAGGAGTTAGAAATGTAACTGTAGATGTAATGGTACGTAGCGTAGATCGATGCATTCGAAACACCCGTGTAGTACTGCCAACAAGTAGGAAGACTTGGATTCGTACTACCACCTGAAGAAGCTGCATCTAAGTTATCCGTCCACGGTGTTGCTATTGCAGCACATTGGGTGAATACGTTCAAACTACTAATGGTGATTGAAGAATCTGTTGAAGAACAGATTGTAGTCACGTAGAAGTCATACGACGTGCTCGCCATTAAACCTGTAAGGTAAGCAGTGTCCGCATAAACCCATGCAGTGTCGCCCGTACCTGGAGTAAATCCAGTGGTATCGTACTCCACTAAATGGTACGAATACGAACTAGCACCATCCCATGAAAGAGCTGCTGAATTCGTACCAGTACTTACCGCCAAATTTGTTGGCATCGCACACGATGAAGCAGTATTACAATACACATAGTATTGTGTTGCACCTGCCGTCATCACGTTCCCTGTTGGAGACGTGTAGAGCGTGGTACCTGCTGCATCTTTAATCTTGTATGTACACTCAGAAGTGTACGATCCACCAGCTTGCCAGACAAAATCTAAAGTGTCTCCAAAACTCACGGCGAGTGAGTAGGTGGTTGAATACCCTGAAGACAGGGTATAAGAAGTTGTTCCACTCGTGGAAACAACATCGATGTCGTTGCCGTTCCATCCGTCACCATAAGAGTCAATCAACTCCAATGTAACGAACCCACAGCTTTCAGACTGTGCAAATGCTTTACCTCCTGCGAAGAAGACAAACATCGCCAGCAACGAACGAATGAGTAATTGTTTTTTCATAGCTATTGTAGCATTTTAGTTAAGCGAGCGACTAATATCTCAAATTGGACTGCGAAAGACAAGAAATTTGATGAGTAATTTTTTAAGTGCTAAAACGGCTTCGCCGGTTCGAATGATCGAATATGCTTGGCCCGAATCTCAGCATCCCATCCGAACCGCAGTGTCCGAAAAAAAGTTATTAACAAATTAAGTCTAATGTTATGATTTATAAGACGTTGAAAAAAAGATTTTTGTTAATTACATCATTTTCGAAATCACGAAAAAACAGAAATTTTCAATTCGCTTTTTCCGATCATAACCTCTATTTGGCAGCGTGACATGACTTTGAAAACTGAGGTAAAAGCATAATTATTTTTAGTGGGAGGATAAAAATTCAAGAGATTATCGACTTTTTTGGATTTCCCACAATCGCCTTTATCATTCGTTTGACTCAAAATACTACGGGGGCTAACCCAGTCTAAAAACTGATGAAACGTACTCTCCTATTCTCGTAAAAGAAAGAAATGAAATTCGGATTTCGCTGCGCGAAGTGGTAGACTATTTCACCCCTGCACTCCCTGTAAATAGCAAGACCGTCGAGCGTAAACGAAAAAGCCCCAGAACGCGGATGCGTTCTGGGGCTTTTGCTTCTCTCGTGAACCCGACAGGATTTCTAAGTGATCCTGCACGGGGGCCACGGGCAAGTAATCTGCAACCCCTCTACCCACTGACGTGGGAGGGTGTTTTTCATTTCAACCTTCAGGCTCAAGCGAGCTTGGCATTTGATTGAAATGAAAAACCCCAGAACGCATTCGCGTTCTGGGGCTTTTGCTTCTCTCGTGAACCCGACAGGATTCGAACCTGTGACCGTCTGCTTAGAAGGCAGATGCTCTATCCAGCTGAGCTACGAGTCCTCACCATACCGTGGTTAGGTATTCTCTACTGCTTTAGCCGAAACAGAACCCCGAAGGATTCTGTTTTGGCTTAGTCGGGAAGACAGGACTCGAACCTGCGACCCTCTGGTCCCAAACCAGATGCGCTACCACCTGCGCCACTTCCCGAACTTGCAATATCAATGAACGTTAGTTCTTGCGGAAAGACAGGGACTCGAACCCTGGGATCACTTACGCGATCACAGCTTAGCAGGCTGTTGCATTACCACTCTGCCATCTTTCCGTTAGGGAGCGCAAATTTATACCGAATTTCGGTTTGCGCAAGGGTTTAATGCGAAATTGTGTAGTGTAGATTCAAATTAATTCAATTCGAGAATAGAATCGTGGTGCTGCCCGCACGCGGTCTAAAAATTTGATGACGTGTACCGCTTTGATTACGAAGCGCTTTGCACGGTTTTCACCTCTTCTGGATAAGAAATACGCACATGGTAAACGCCGCGCATAAATTTCTTGAAGGCTTCGCGAATGGCGTTAATTTCTTTTAATGTGATATCCGCATTGTCCAATTGGCCCGTGGTGAGCTGGTGATCTATGACTTTATCAATCATTGAACTCAATGCCTCTTGTGACTTTTCAGGTAAGGAACGCGTCGACGCTTCCACTGCATCCGACATCATTACAATGGCCGTTTCCTTAGAGAACGGTTTGGGGCCTGGATATTGGAACGAATCGAATTTTTCAGAATCCGGGTGGTCTTCTTTAAACTTACGGTAGAAGTATTCAACCCGGGAGGTCCCATGGTGAGTGCGAATAAAGTCAATAACGATATCTGGAAGACGGTGTTTTTTTGCCAATTCTATCCCGTCGCTAATGTGTCCAATTATAATTTTAGCACTTTCGGTATAGCTCAATTCATCGTGCGGTGAAGCTGAAGAGCTTTGATTTTCCGTGAAGTATTGAGCATTTGGGATTTTACCTATATCATGATACAAAGCGCCGGTGCGAACGAGCAAGGTGTTCCCTCCTACCAATTCTGTAGCGTGCTCCGCGAGGTTTGCAACTTGCATAGTGTGCTGGAAGGTCCCTGGCGCTTCTTTCGATAAACGTTTAAGAAGTGGATTATTGGTATCAGATAATTCCAAAAGCGTGAGGTCCGAAACTACGCCAAAGGTGCGCTCGAAAAAATAGATCAACGGGAAGATGAAAAGAAGTACAAGCGTACCTATTAATGAAGAACCTAATGGAATAGCGGCTTCTGCGGTCCACTCCATTTGTCGAATGAGATGAATAGAAAGATGAACGATCAGCAAGATGCCCATAATTTTAAACGTGCTTTGGAACAACTGGCTCCTCTTGTAAATGCCGCGGATGTTGAACAGGGTGATGAGGCCTGCGGCGAATTGGACCGCAATAAAATGAACGGCACCACTGATGAATGGGGCAACGATCAAAAGGAGGAAGATGTGGGTGATGAGGGCTAGTCGGTCGTTGAAGAAACTTCGTACGAGGACCGGTAATAAAACGAGCGGAACCAGGAACACATTTAAAACGCTGATGGCAGAGGCCCATAAGGTCGCAATGCCTGCTCCGGTAATGGAGAACAACAGCAGATTAAGACTAGAACTGTGTGCGATAATTTGAGCATCGTATGCATTGAGGTAAAGTGCCAATCCTAAGAAAACCAGCAGGAGATAAAGCAATGCACCTGCTCTACCCTGCCAATTTAGATCTTCCGCAATCCCATCGAAATTTGCCTCGAGCGCTTTAAGCATCTCAAACTTTTCAGCGGTGACGGTTGCGCCTCGAAGCACGATAGGTGTTCCTTTTGTTATGACCCCACGGTAGGTTGTGAGCGCATTCAATTTTGCCGTTACAGCGCTGTCTGTCAGGGCGCTGTTCAAGGTAAATGTCGGGGCCAATACTATACTGTCCGGCAAGGCGTATTTTGCCCTTAAATAATCTGTAGAAATACTGTTTTTCAGACTAATAGGGGTTCCATCCGCAAGCAAAACTTTATGACTATCTGAAGGGTGGTTCAGAACGACACCGCGTCGCTGCCATTCTATGAATTCTGCCTCAAGTATGAGCGTTGAATCTAGTGTTGAACGCCAATTGTTGATTTGATTAGTATAGTTGTAATAAAGGTCTTTATGAGCAATCAATTGCTGCCGATCCTCTTCCAATTGCTCTGGCGATTTTGGAAGTGCAAAGTCTGTGGGTGCAATCAAATCGTCTTCCAGCCACACTTGTCCGAGACGGTAATCGTATTGAAATTGGGCTTTAAATGGAATGCTGATAAACAGCAATGCGATACATAATGTGCCTATAATACTGAAATAGACCCACTTCTGCTGCTGCTGTATCCAATTCGATGCTTTCATACCCAATACCTTCGTTTCTAGAGCACCAATTTAGTAGTTTAGTGGGGTCTTTTTGACACGAACCCAAATAACATTACAGAAGATGAAAGAAGTTGTGATCGTAAGTGCTGTCAGAACCCCTATGGGCAGCTTTGGCGGAGCACTAAGTAGCGTCCCTGCCCCAGCCTTAGGTGCTGCGGCAATAAAAGGCGCGTTAGAAAAAGCCGGTTTACCTGCAGATGCAGTAGAAGAAGTCTACATGGGCAACGTTTTGCAAGCGAATGTAGGTCAAGCACCTGCGCGTCAGGCGGCGATGGCCGCAGGAATTGGCAACCAAGTTCCATGTACCACTATCAACAAGGTGTGTTCCTCAGGTATGAAAGCCATAATGATGGGTGCACAAGCCATTAAGGCCGGAGATGTCGATATCATTGTTGCAGGTGGTATGGAAAATATGAGTGCTGTACCCCACTATTTACCGACGGGTAGAACTGGAGTAAAATTGGGCGATATTTCGCTCGTTGACGGACTCGTAAAAGACGGACTGACCGACGTCTATAACGCGCAACATATGGGCGTTTGCGCAGAATTATGCGCTGAAGAACACCACTTTTCTCGTGAAGATCAGGATGCATTTGCGTTAGAAAGCTACCGCAGAAGTGCCGCTGCTTGGGACGGTGGAAAATTTGCTAATGAAGTAGTACCCGTTGCTGTTCCTCAACGTCGCGGCGATGCCATTGTCGTGGATACCGATGAAGAATATACAAAAGTGAATACGGATAAAGTACCTCAATTACGTCCTGTATTTAAGAAGGACGGTACCGTAACCGCAGCGAATGCTTCCACATTAAACGACGGTGCTGCTGCAGTTGTGCTTATGAGTGCTTCGAAAGCGGCGGAATTAGGATTGCAACCTATTGCTAAAATCACAGGTTATGCGGATGCAGCTCAAGAACCGGAATGGTTTACAACGGCACCTGCGAAAGCATTGCCAAAGGCTTTAGCAAAGGCGGGCATCACAATGGATGCGGTAGATTTTTTCGAATTCAATGAGGCCTTCGCTGTGGTTGGATTGGCGAATATGAAATTATTGGGACTGGATGCAGCAAAGGTAAACGTGCATGGAGGCGCAGTTAGTCTAGGACATCCGCTGGGTGCATCAGGTGCGCGCATCATTACTACATTGATCGGTGTGCTGCAACAAAACGGAGGTAAAACCGGTGCAGCTGCCATTTGTAATGGCGGTGGTGGTGCCTCTGCGTTAGTACTAGAATTGATTTAAATAGCACAGCCCTTCTTATCTTTCGGGGTAAGAGGGGCTGTTTATAAAATTGACCCATTTTTAACGTTGTGCTTTGATTAGCCCGTAAATTGTGACCTGTGAGCGAATTTGACAAAGGCATAGCGTTTCTCAGTGTGGTCCCCATGCGTGGAGCACCATCTGATGCTTCGGAGCAGGTGAATGTAGTGCTGTTCGGAGAGAGTTTTAGTATTCTTGAGGAACAACCGAAATGGGTCCGGATTCAGCTGGATCATGATGGCTATGAAGGTTGGATTGACCGTTTACAATACCAGCCTATCTCCGCTTCATACTATGAATTATTAGCCACTACTCCACTTCGGGTTAGTTTAGATCCTGTCCAATTATTGCAAGGAACGGGTCCCACTGACTACCCTATGATCGTTCAAGGTGCCTATTTGCCCTTTCTCGATGCAGGTACCATACGCTTGGAACAGCATTCGTACACTTTTGAAGGCGCTTTCACCTCAGGAAAGAAAGATCGCAATGAATTGGTGGATTTTGCTTTTTCCTACCTCAATGCACCCTACCAGTGGGGCGGACGCACTCCATTTGGTATCGATTGTAGCGGATTTACTCAAATGGTTTACCGATTAGCAGGCCACTACCTTCCGCGAGATGCCTCTCAGCAAGCCAAAAAAGGAACAACGCTTAGCTTTTTAGAAGAATGCCAACCTGGAGATCTCGCGTTTTTTGATAATGCAGAAGGTGCCATTACCCATGTGGGTATCGTGCTTGATGATTTTCACATTATCCACGCCAGCGGCCGTGTTCGTGTGGATGGATTAGACCACAGTGGGATTTACAATGCAGAATTGGGCCGTCATACCCATAAGCTTAGGGTGCTAAAACGGATGATCGATTAGCGGGCTAACGCCTTAACGATATCCCCTACCGTGTCCCAAAACGCATCTAAACCCAGTAGATGCTTCTCGTACCAACGCGTAATTTCAGTCCATTGCTCTTTGTCGTAGAAATAGGCGTTTTCGAGCTTTATAGAGATTCTTGACACTTCCACACCACTTTCTAAAAAGTGTGACGATTCATAGAATACGTCATCACCCCATTCAGCTTCTAATAGCCTTCGCAACTCTAAGAATTGGTCGTACAGTAACGCTCTAATCTCCGGGTCTTTTTGTTGAATGTCGATTGCTATACCGACGATCGGTGTTGTTAATAGTCTAAAATAGAGACCTTTCACGCCTGTCTTATAGGATTCCCAGCGACCACCGCCACCGCCAATGCTGTGGTGGCGTGACATATGACGTACGAACTGATTAAAAAAGGCAGTATTCAGTGTTTTTTTTTCTTCTCTCGAAAACATTTTCCAACTTTAAGGTCTATGACGCAATATCGTAAACTTGATGGTACACTGGTAGAAAATAGTGCTGCATATGTAAAAGCATATCTCCAGCAATATCCGAACGTACTGCTCAGCGTAGGTTCCGATTCTCAAAACATAGGCGGCCACAGCTTGTATGCCACGGTAATCGCCTTTCGTCATCCGGGCAAAGGCGTGCATTATATTCTCACCAAACGCCGTGAACAACTGATCAGGGACATGATCACTCGCCTTTTTAAAGAAGCTGAAGACAGTATAAATACAGCGGAATATTTGCGCGGTGAAGGAATCGACACACCGATCACCATTGACGTTGATTATAATGAAGATGAAAATCATGCTTCACATAAAGTCATCCCCATGGTTAAAGGATGGATTTTAGGTCTAGGGTACACCATGAGCACAAAGCAACATATCCAGGTAGCATCAGTGGCAGCGGACCATTTGTTATGACCCCCTACCCTGTGCGTAGAGTCACACTCGTTCCTTTTTAACCCCCTAGATTCGCTTAAAATATCGAAGCATGGGATTACTATCATTTTTATTTGGCGGGTCAAAGAAACAAGACCGCATTATTGAAGCATTGCAGGCGGGGGCCAAAATTGTGGACGTTCGGACTCCGGGTGAATTCAGACAAGGCCATGCGAAGGGCGCCGTAAATATTCCCTTGGGAAATTTGGCTCAGAAAACGGCGCAACTACAAAAGGAAAATCAACCCATCATCTTGTGCTGCAGAAGCGGTGCTCGTGCAGGGAATGCCGTATCTATTTTACAGGGCGTTGGTATTCAGAGTATCAATGCCGGCGCTTGGCAAACGGTGGCTAAACTTCAATAATTCGTAGAGAATATAGGCGTTTCCTAAACACATTGGGAAACTTTGCGTTGTACCTTTGAATAAAATTCTGATAACAGATGCGCATCGCCCTATCCTACCTAACCGCCGCACTATTATTTGCTTCTACAGCATTCGCTCAAAATCTCGGGACACTTGAAGGAGAAGCGCTGGACGCACTCAACTTAGGTCCACTTGTGGGCTGGGAAGTGGATGTCATACAAGGAGATTTTCAGCTTGCAACGAAAGTAGATGCTTCTGGAAAGTTCTCTTTCGAAAAACTGCCCACGGGACTGTACAACATACGGGCGAAAAGTCCGAAAGGTCAGATTCAAACCCTTCACGAAGTACAGGTACGCTCTACGAAGCCGACTTTCGTTAGTTTATACGTTGAACGAATCACTTCTTTAGACGAAGTTGCCGTTCGAGCGGATGCGTTTCACCGCACCCCTGAAACGCCGCTAAGTATCAAAAACATCAACCGGAGCGAAATGATGCGTATGCCGGGTGCAGTTTTAGATCTCAGTAAAGTCATTCAAAGTTTCCCCGGTGTGTTGCCCAAACCTTCCTTTGGTTATGCCATTGCCATGCGCGGGGGTGCGCCGAATGAAAACCGCTACTTATTAGACGGTATTTCACTACCGACTGTGAATCATTTTAGCATTCAAGGTGCTTCTGGCGGGGCTGTAAGCTTGATCAATCTTGACCACATACAAGGCATGGACCTGATCACTGGCGGATTTCCGGCAGAAGTCGATGATGCCCTCTCGGGAGTTTTATTGCTTGAAGGTAGAAACGCTAGAACGGATCGTTGGGGTATTCGTGCAACACAAGGCGGAACAGATTACGGCATCACCTTTGAGGGACCGCTAGGGAAAAATACTGCGGTTACCTTAAGCGGTAGAAACAGCTTTTCACAGCATTACTTCAGATTGTTTAATATTCCCGTGCTCCCCGCGTATCAAGATGCGCAGCTCAGAATTCACCACCGTTTTGCGCAGAATAAGGATTTGACGATCATTGGAGTTGGTGGTTGGGATCAATACCGATTATATAAAGACGGTAGAGGCAGCGATGCCCTACTTTACAATGTTGGCTACATTCCCGAAGGGGATCAACAAACAGAAGTTATCGGGGCACGTTACCGAATTTTCAAAGACAATGGTCGTTGGGAATACGTTCTAAGCCGCGATCATGTGGGTAATCAAGCGGAGAAATACATTGGAAATACCGGTATTCCTGAAGATCGCCAATTGGCCTATGCCTCTTCAGAAACCAATACCCGAGCGAATCTGACCCATTATGTCGTCTCTGAACAATGGCAATGGAAGTATGGATTGAACTTTGTACACCGGGACTACGATCTCGATATGACCAGCGTTCGATACAACAACGATGAAACGGTACAACGCATCGATACGGCAGATTACACCTCTGCCCTTTCTTTTCAAAGTTTGGGTGCTTTCACGCACGTCACTCGAAATTACCTTGAAAACAGGCTTAGTACTAGTGCTGGATTGCGATTGGACATGCACAACCTGAACCTAAATTCTCTACTGAGAGTCTCACCACGTGCGAGTGCTCAATACCACCTCAATGAGGCGTGGGCACTTCAAAGTAACCTTGGCTGGTACAATCAACTCCCCCCAGCCATTGTGATGTTGGCAAATGAAGCTAATAATTGGACCACGAACGGAACGGGACCAGGCTCCGTTGCACAGGCAGCAACAGGGATTGAATTCCAAAACGGGGAAACGTATCGTTTTTCATTGGAAGCATATTACAAATACTACAGCAGCATGCCCTATTTGTGGGTCGATGAGCAATCTTTTTCACAGGCTATTGGTGCGTACGTTGCCGTAGGCGATCAAACGAGTTCTGCCGATGCAGAGGGCCGTTCCTATGGATTTGAACTGTTTTTGCAACAAAAACTCAAAGGGACCTATTGGTGGACTTTAAGCTATAATTACGGGCACAGCGACACTCGATTAAATGAATCAAACCCTTGGTTACCAACAGTTTGGGACAACCGACATAACGTGAATTTTGTATTAGGTAAAGTTTGGGGGAAAGGCTGGCAAATCGGGGCTAAGTACCGTTGGGCCACAGGCACACCCTACACACCTTTTGATGCAGATTTGAGTGCCATTCGTACCAATTGGGATGTGCTGCAGCGGGGTATATTTGACAGTCAAAACATTATGAGTGAACGCCTTCCGAGCTACAGCGTGATCGATGTTCGTTTAGACAAAACCTACAATAAGAAAAACTACAGTTTGACTTGGTTCTTAGACCTTCAAAACTTCACGAGCTCGGCAATTCCATTAATGCCTTATTTAACGGTCGAAAGAGACGATAATGGGGCACCATTAGTGGATGCCGCAAATGCTGATGCGTATTCAGTGAAAACCATATCTAGTGATACGGGCCGACTGTTGCCAACCATCGGCCTCATCCTAGAGATTTAAACCCTATTGACCTACCTTTGCCGTTCTAAACATGAACAATGCTTAAATCAATCCTTCGCAAGCTCCCACTGTTTTTAGCGAATACAGTAATCGCAATAACCTTATTGTGTTTATTCAGTTGGCTCGTACGTGAGACCACAAAAGGAAAACAGTGGGTCCCGCATAACGTAAGTCGTGCAGTTACCTATTTTTCAACCTTACCAGACCGCTTACTCGTAGCAAAAGCGGCCGTTGAACGTTTGCCGTTAGTCTTCATCCCGTCCCCTGAGGACTTTGAACCGGTGAATACCTTAGAAGAAGATGTTAAGGTGCTCATAAGCTATGCTACGGCGAATTGGAAGCGTAAAATCGTTATCAAAAATCTGAAAACAGGTGAAGAGTTAAAAAGCTGGAACGTGGACCGATTAGCGAATCCACACAATAGAATCATGCATTCGCTCATGCTCCCGGACAGCAGCCTCATCTATTCATTGAACGGCGTTACCGGAATCATTAAGATTGATAAAAACAGCGAGCGCCTCTGGAAACAGGATACGATCGCACATCATCACGCCATCAACATGGGCGCGGACAACACTTTTTGGGCGAATACGTACAACAAGGAGAAGGGGGAACACATTTATTATGGTGCCCAATTCAGTATTGACGGCCGTGAATTCCCATTCATCGATAATACCATTACCCAGTTTAATGCGACCACAGGACGTATTCTCTTTCACAAAAGCGTCACTGAAATTCTGATTGAAAACGACTTAACTCATCTATTGATCAAATCAGATTCGCCGGGAGATCCGCTGCACATCAATGATATTCAGCCTGTATTAGAGTCGAGTCCATTCATGGAAAAGGGCGATGTCTTTATTTCATCGCGCACAAGCTCATGGATCATGCACTACCGTCCCTCGACCGGTGAAGTTGTTGAATTGATTGAAGGCCCTTTTATTTCGCAACACGATGTCGATATAGAATCCGACTCAACGATCATCTTCTTCAATAACGGCGGTCAAACGCTTAAAGGAGAAAGACCCGATGCACATAGATTAGCAGATGAACTCCTTGTGGTCGATGAACAGTTTTCAGGCGTTTTACGCTATTACCTCAAGAGCGACCGATTCGAACCTATTTACCCTGAATTATTCGCTCAAAATGAAATTTTCTCCTTCACAGAGAGTTTAGTCGATGCCTTACCAGGCGGAGGTTACTTCGTCGAAGAGCAGAATTCTAGTGTTTTATGGATCCTTAAAGACGGAGAAGTGAAATACAAGAACATTTTACCATCACAGCATGAAGGGCACCATCATTTAGCCAATTGGGGCAGAGTAATGCCTTAAAGACCTAAACTATGACCTTTGATCAAATCATCCAATTTCGCCGCTCTAATAGAAAGTTCGACCCGAATCACCCGGTACCATTCGAAGTAGTAGAAAAAGCCTTAGAACATGCCACATTAGCTCCTAACAGCAGTAATATGCAACTGTGGGAGTTCCATTGGGTGCGCGATGAAGAAAAGAAGAAGAAATTGATTCACGCTTGCCTCAATCAAAGTGCAGCGCGCACAGCGCAAGAACTGGTGGTGATTGTAACCCGAAGAGATAAATGGCGTCACAGAGTGCAATGGCATAAGAACCTCATTTTAAAGGATGCCGAACGCGTTGGCCGGGAAGCGAAGTCCATTAAAATGCGCTTGGTCTATTACACTAAACTGATGCCCTTCTCCTACATGAATGACGGCCTAGGTATTTTAGGATTGTATAGGAGGCTCCTATCCTTCTGTATAGGCTTATTTCGACCTATCTACAGAGCAGAAGGACACGCACAGCAAAGAATAACCGTTCATAAAAGTGCAGCGCTCGCTGCAGAGAATTTCATGTTAAGCATGGCTTCAGAAGAATTCCACACCTGCCCAATGGAAGGATTTGATGCACATAGAGTAAAGAAGATTCTAGGCTTACCACGTCGTGCCGAAATCAACATGGTAATCGGCTGCGGTAAAGGTGAGGAACACGGTTTCTGGGGACCCCGTCGAAGACTTCCTAACGAAGAGGTAATCAAAATTCATTAGCACGAAAATTTGCCATAAAAAAAGCCCCGCATTGCGGGGCTTTTCTATGCTTATTCATAGCGTGTACTTACGGACTCACTAGATTGACGCTCACATTGATGTAGAACGGATTTCCAAGACCATTGATCTGTGCATAAGCGTCGTCACGAAGAAGACCGAAAGCACGATAAATCTCAACACCATCTACTAAACGATCCACGTCGTAGCGGTAGTTCACGCGGTAACCCGCTTGAATGGACATCCAAACAAAATCTTTTAATGAGAATTCATAAATGGCGCGAATACGAGCCTCACCACGACGAATCTCGAGATCTTCATCACGAATATCAAATCCAGGTAAGTTTTCATACAAACGGTACGACTGGCCCTCTAGTTCGTAACCGAAGAACAGCATATTTCTTGGGTTGATAGTTCTTCTCACGTGCGCACGTGCTGGGAACAATACTTCCGCTCCCCATTTATTCATCGCATCTGTAGAATTGTAAAGAATTACCGGAATGTAATTCAATTCACCCGCACGATAGGTCCTAGCAAGACCCACACCCCATTGCTTCTTTTCAGTAGGACGACGACCCCACAATGCAGCAGCAGAATACTTTAAGTATTGCATGGGCATCAAAGCAGCACCATACGTACCGCTCAAATCTGCGGAACCTTGAAATAAGATAAACGACTTTTCATCCAACGGTTTGAAAATAGTCGTTGAAATTCCAGTGGTACGCAACCCGTTTTCAGACAAGGTTTGGTGAAGCGGATTATCTGAGCTAGTTGGCGTTTCCGCATACTGGTAGTTTGACTCCCAATAGTTCGCCCCCATTTGCCATAGGATGTTATTGTTACCCACAACCGGAACGTTAAAGCCTGCACGAATGCCTGTTGTTGAATTCACCGTCATTTCCTGATCGGAAGTAGACGGATCATTAACGGCATCACCGTTTGCATCATTGATTTGGCCTGCAGTTAACGCATAAGGCCCCTGGAAATCGTACCCTAGGGAAATCAATTTTGCCGGAGACTGGCCTTCAAGTTTCGGGCTACACAAGCGTTTTGCGCTTTCATCTGCAAAACCAACGTCATCGTACAAGCTCCAATCAATCTCCTCCTCGAAATAGGATGTATCAGATTGTGCTAGAACTTGGGTTGAAGCAAGGACGAATACTGCCGCCGTTAACTTCAATAGATTACGCTTCATGCTTATTTCTTCGTTCTAGTAGGCACTTTCAAACGCTTCCATACGTCTGTACGTCCCAATGCCTCTACTCCAATATATCCTCGCATATCCAATGTGTTCTCATCTCTCATTTTGATGATACCATTGTACGTCGATCCATTGTTCGGGTCATAAAGTGTTCCTTCGGTCCAACTATCATCGCCTTGGTAAACGAAATCCTTTAGCATACGGAAACCTCTTAATGGGGCGCTACGTAAATCTGGATTAGGATTATTGATATCTAGTCTAGGATTTCCATCGGCATCGTTCGGTTCAATTAGCCATACCACACGTCCGTAATATTTGTTACCGATACGATCAATTTTTATACGAGAACGGCCGTTTGAAGGTTCCCATACACCTATGAGTCTATCTCCTGGATTATCTGATTTTTGCGGAACATCAAAACTTAACGTTCCAAAAGCAATGACAGCGGAAACTGCCAACAATGTTAATTTGCGAAGCATGGTCTTCTATTTTATGGTTAATTCAAGTGTAAAATTCAATATGAAGTCGCGATTACCGTCCCAGTAATCTTCTGCGAGGTCCGCATCTAATACTACGTATACTTTACCGTCCTCCATTATTTCACCAAGTTCAGCCTCAGGAGCTACATCCAATACAGCTTCAGTGGCACCCTCTTCTAATGGGTTTTTGACCGCTGCCTCTTGCATAGCTACATCCTCATTATCACTCGCAAACGCAACTACAAAGGCATTGATTTGAGAGAAACCCAAACTGTCATGAGGAAAGACGGTAGCCGTTTTCAAACGCGCATCGCTGATTCTCATTCCATCTTCATAGGCTTCACCTAGAACATCGGCCAAATCAATTAAAATCTCAGTCTGTGCACCGTTTGGACCAGCAAACAAAGGACCCTCAAAGGTAAACTCGAGATCATTCACTGCGTATTCATGAACTTCTCCAGGGCCAGAGCAACTGGTCGCCATCATAACTGAAACCGCAATGATTCCGGCCTTTTTTAGAAATTTATACATATTCGATCATTTTAAGAATCGGAAATATAAAACAATAAGAAGAGCGATATCGCACCTTGCGGCATTTTTTGATGATACCGCACCTTTGATTTTTGCCGAGGTCTTCTTTTGGATTTTGTCAATAACACGCGAAAGGTAAATGGCTACACCAATCATTCTGATCAAAGGCTTTACTACCTTGCGAATTCATAAGGAATAAAGCACGTGCACGCAAACAACCCCTTTGATTCAAATTATAAGTTTTCTGTACTGGTCAATGCCGTCCCTGAACTTGGCGCATACATCATACCTGGGAAGTTTGCGAGAAAGAGTATAGATTTTAGCGATCCAAAGGCCGTTTATCTGTTGAATAAAGCACTCTTAAAGTGGCGTTTTAACGTGAATTGGACCTTAAAAGACGGGCACCTCTGCCCCGCTGTTCCGGGAAGATTCGACTACCTTCTTCATGCCAATGATTTACTGTCGAAAATCGAAGGAAGAAGAGCACGAATGCTAGATATCGGCACAGGTGCCTCACTCATCTATCCGCTTTTAGGAACTGCTGCCTTCAATTGGGAATGCGTAGGGACTGAAGTGGACAAAGAATCTATTTCCTATGCGAAAGGACTCATTCGAATGAATGCAAGCATGCTCGGTACGAAAATTAGACGGCAAGAGTTTAAGAGCAACATTCTCACAGGCATTGTCGAAAAAAAGGAACAATTTGACCTCTTAGTTTGTAATCCCCCCTTTTACAAGAATAAGAGTGAGGCGTTAGCCGCTAATGCTCGTAAAAACAAGAACTTGCACGGTGCGGATGAAACACACCACAATTTTGGCGGAAGTGCCAATGAGCTCTGGTATAAAGGCGGAGAAGAGGCATTCTTAAAAAAGCTTGCACTTGAGAGTGCCGAATTTGGGGCGCAAATTCAGTGGTTTACCTGTTTGGTTTCTAAAAAAGATCATATCCGCACCTTTAAGCGATTCATTAGAAAAGGAAACCCAACGGATTTAAAAGTTATTGAAATGACGCACGGAAATAAGTCCAGCCAATTCGTTGCTTGGACATTTCAAAATCACGATAATGAGTCAGTTAAATAATCCACTGCACGGCGTTAAGCTGCTACATATGGTAGAAGCATTGGTGGCTTTTTATGGATGGGAACAATTAGCGCTGCGTATACCCGTGCGCTGCTTCACGTTCGACCCTTCCGTTAAATCCTCTCTTAAATTCTTACGAAAAACACCGTGGGCGCGAGAAAAGCTAGAACAACTCTACGTAGAAACCTTTCCAAACGGCGTAGAAGAAAAGCTCTGATTCTGTAGTATCTTACAGGTCTAATTACCCAAAATCAGATGAAAAAAATTGTATTCCTAGGAGCTGCGGCTGCACTAGTCTTGAGCTCCTGTAACCCAAAAGAAGAAATGTACACCGAAACTGCACACAATGACTTTCAGTGGCAAGTAGACCGCTTTGCAGATATCAAAGTATTGCGCTATCAAATCCCTTCATGGGATGATCTCAAACCGCAACAACGCATTTATGCCTATCACCTCACGCAAGCAGGATTGGCAGGACGTGATATTATGTGGGATTGTAATTACCGCCATAATTTAGAAATACGAAAAGCGCTCGAGGCCATTCTTTCGAGCGATGGCGTTGTTGATCGTGAAGGTCAGCAATACGCAGATTTTGAGGTGTATGCAAAACGTGTATTCTTCGCTAACGGAATTCACCACCATTACAGCAATATGAAATTCGCTGCCGATTTCGACCAGGTTTGGTTCCTTTCTACATTAGATACGCTCGGAATTACACTTTCTGAAGAAGCGCAGCGCGCCATTTTTGATCCTGAATTTGATGCGAAGAAAGTAAATCGGGCTGATGGCGTAGATTTATTACTGGCTTCTGCAGTTAATTTTTATGCACCGGACATCACTCAGGCAGAAGCAGAGGCCTTTTATGCTGCTAAAGTAGATGCCGATCCGGACCGCCCGGTAAGTCATGGGCTAAATAGCCGTCTTTCGCGTGATGAAAATGGAGCGATTTATGAAGAAGTATTCAGTGCTCGTGGGCGTTATGCGAACAGTATTAAAGAAATAATTGGTCACCTAGAAAAGGCAAAAGAAGTTGCGGAAAATGATGATCAAGCTGCCGCATTAACACTTTTGATCGAATACTATGAGACAGGAGATCTTACAAAGTGGGATGACTACAATATCGCATGGGTCAAAACAACCGGCGGTGATGTAGATTACATCAATGGTTTCGTAGAGGTTTACAATGACCCGATGGGATACCGTGGCTCCTACGAAACGGTCGTTCAAGTCAAAGACTTTGATGCGAGCGAACGTATGGCTGTGGTTGCAGATAATGTACAGTGGTTTGAAGATCATAGTCCTATCATGGATGACCACAAAAAGAAAAACGTGGTGGGCGTAAGCTATAAAATCGTTACCGTAGCCGGTGAAGCTGGTGATGCAACTCCCGCAACGCCTATTGGTGTGAATCTTCCCAATGCGAACTGGATTCGCGTTGAGCACGGTTCTAAATCTGTATCCTTAGGTAATATTGAAGATGCCTACCACGCTAGCGCTGGTAAAGGAATGGCTCAAGAATTTGGGTTTTCAACCATGCACAATGAGCGTGCGGAAAAGTATGGAGAATTGGGCTCAAAAATGCATACGGCACTTCATGAGGTTGTAGGTCATGCATCAGGAAAAATTAATCCTGGTATTGGAACACCAAAGCAAACGCTTAAAAATTACAGTTCTACGCTTGAAGAGGCACGTGCGGATCTCGTTGCACTTTATTTCATACTGGACGACAAAATGCAGGAGATTGGTTTAATGGAAAATAAAGAACCAGGCTATGCAGAATACGATAACTACATGTCTAATGGAATGATGCTCCAATTGCGTCGTATTCTTCCAGGTGATGACATAGAGGAAGACCACATGCGTAACCGTCAATTAGTAGCCTCATGGGCATTCGAACGCGGACGCGAGGAGAATGTGGTCGAACGCAAGGTGATCGATGGTAAAACCTATTTCGTTGTTAACGACTATGACAAGTTGCGTGGGTATTTTGGTGAGTTGTTGCGTGAAATTCAGCGCATCAAAAGTGAAGGTGACTTTGAAGCCGGTAGAACTCTCGTGGAGACCTATGGCGTTAAAGTAGATCAAGAGCTTCACGCGGAAGTATTGAGACGCTCAGAGCCGCTGAATTTAGCCCCTTACAGCGGGTTTGTAAATCCTGAGATGGTACCCGTATTCGAAGGGGACAGTATCGTGGATGTTACCGTTGAATACCCTATGGATTTTCTAGGTCAAATGTTGCATTACGGAACGACGTACAGCTTTGAATAAGAACTGCATCTAATCAATGTAAAGGGCACCCCGTGGGGTGCCCTTTCTTTTTGAGCAAAACTCAGACTCGAATTATTGAATAAAGGGTAACTTGTAAAAGACCTTAAACACTTATAAATGAAGCACGAGATTACCCTTCAATACAGAACCTATGAGCATTGGCGCCAAACATTAGCCATTCCCAAAGCGATAGCTGATCGACTTGAAGCGTTGTTACTTTCTGCATATGCACCCTACTCTAATTATCCCGTATCAAGCATCGTGGTCATGGAATCGGGTGAAATGATTGTAGGTACGAATCAAGAGAATGGGGCCTTCCCTTCAGGATTATGTGCCGAACGTGTGGCAGTCTTGGCAGCGAAAGCTGCTCATCCGAATGAAGCTATTCAAACCGTTTACATCATGACGGGGGAATCAGAGCGCGAACCTGCAGCTCCATGCGGATCATGCAGACAAGTGCTTCATGAAACAGAATTGAGACAAATAAAGCCCTTTGAATTGATCTTACTCAATAAGACGAACAAGGCCTTGGCATTCACCGGCGTACAGGGCCTATTACCTTTTAGCTTTACGCTGCCTGAATGAGGCGTTTATAGTGCCTCCAAAAATGCGACCAATTGCGCTTTCTCGCTACCAGATAAACCTAAGGGTTCTATTCTAGAATCGGTATACGAATGGTTTGCCCCGCCAGTATTGTATTGCTCAACAACATCCGCAAGGGTTGACACTGAGCCATCGTGCATATAAGGAGCTGTGATCTGCACCTTTCGCAGTGATGGAACTTTAAAAACATACCTATCACCGCTTTCATTCGTCAATAATTCTCGACCGTAGTCTGTTGAATCCACTATGGCCGTTCCATTGTTTGCGAAACCGAAGTCAGTAAGTAAAACACCTGAATGACACTGTACGCATGCCGCTTTTCCATAAAATAATTTACCTCCTTTGATGGCCTCGTTGCTCAGTGCGGTCGCATCGCCATGAATAAAGTGATCAAATGGAGCATCAAAGTCAACGAGCGTACGTTCGAAATTCGCTAATGCTCGAACCAATAAAAAAGCAGAGGCCGTATCCCCATAGACCGTGAGAAATTCATTTCTGTAGCTGGTATTTCGATTCAATCGTCGAACGGCGTCTACCACGTTATGTGCCATTTCAGTCGCATCACCTAATGGGACTAAGACTTGCATCTCCAAAGAAGGGACCCCGCCTTCACGCATGAAATAGGGCTGGAAACCAACGTTTAGTAAAGAAGGACTGTTACGTTTGCCTAATACTCCATCTACACCGGGTGTAACCTTGTCATTTGTTGCAAAGCCTAGTTCTGGTTTATGGCAAGAACCGCAGCTAATACTTGAGTCTACACTCAATATAGGATCAAAAAAAAGTCGTTCTCCTAAAGATGCAGCAGCAGCATTGTTGGGATTATCTGCGGGATATTCTAGTACCGGATAAGCAGTATTAAGTCCCTCAAAAACCGACTCATCAGGCACGCATGAACCCAGGATTAAACCGATGAACAGAAATTTAGAAGGGCGAAGCATAACGAGAGTCTTGAATCAAACTCGTGTCTGTTAAGGTCTTCAGAAAAGCCAGTAATGCACTCTTATCGGTATCGGTGAGCATTAAACCCGTTCCCATAGTCATGGCAAGGGCAGGATTTAGCGAAGCATTATTATGCAAACCTTCATTATAGTGATCGATCACTTCCTCTAAAGTTTTGAAACGACCGTCGTGCATGTACGGAGGTGTTAGCTCAATATTTCTTAGTGTCGTTACTTTCATCGCTCCACGATCCGATTCTAGGCCCGTCACCTCATAGCGCCCATCATCATTATAAATACTGTCTAGTCCATTATTCATGTACTCCTGCGAACTGAAATTTTTCCCGCCATGACAATGACCACAATCCGCTCCCGAGGTCTCAGGGAAAAAGGGATTGTATTCATCAAAAAATAAATCCATACCGAGCTCCTCTTCCTCCGTCAAGGTAGCTGTGCCTTCCAGGTACAAATCATATTTGCTACGGTAAGAAACTATGGAATTCATAAACTGTTCCAGCGCTAGGCCTATGCGGTATGAAGATATATTTTCACTGCCGAAGGCTCTGAAAAATTGATGCGTGTACAGGGTATCCTGCTCCAGTTTCTCTACCACATTCTCCATAGTTTCGTTCATTTCTAGAGGATCCTGGATTGGCATGATACTCTGATCTCTAAGCTTTTGTGCACGACCGTCCCAAAAATAGCCGTTCGTATTCCAAAGCATATTTACAGCACTCATCGCCTGACGGTGTCCTTCTAAGCCATCAATTCCTACTGAAAATCTATTCGTATCTGTGAATGCGTTTTCTTGCTTATGACAGGATGCGCAAGCCATAGAGTTATCCCCAGATAGACGGGTTTCATAAAATAACATGCGCCCTAGTTTAACACCCTGCTCTGTGAGCGGATTATCTGCAGGTAACTCTGGTTCAGGCAGACCACCGAACGCTAAGGTATATGGTGTTGCATCCCATATCGGCTCTGGAGCTTTTGCGCAACCAACAGCTAATACTATCGAGAACGTTAATAAGAATACTCTATTTAACATGCAGTTTGTGTACGGTAGTTTCCCCTTCTAAAGAATTGATACACAACAAGAACAAACCGTTTACATTAAGGTTCACATCATTCGTTCCTGGGTTTAATGTGCCGTTGATAATATTTCTTCCGAGCATATCCAACACTTCGTAAGTCCCCGCCTGGGAAGATTCAATGATGAATTGGCCATTTGATGGATTAGGGTAAATACCAACAACAGGAGTCTTCTCTGTTAGTCCCATAGCTGCGTTGCCTTCGCTCGAAGTGAAAACGTAATTATTGATGTTGTGTAAGGTCTGGGCTGCCCCGCCCGTTTCACCATGACTGATAGGACCTGAACCTAAATTAATTCCGCGGAAAAGCTCATTATAATCTGCCGTTATCGTGATCAATAGCGTATCAGAAGCAATGAGCGTTCCTGAAGTAGGCAAGGTTAAATGCGCGTAATTTCCATCGCCTAAACCGTGGAATTCGAAGATTTGGCTAAAAGTACTACCGCCCAAACCCTCCGCAGCAATAAAGCGGTATCCTGCTGTCCAACCCCAATGCATGGAAGGACTTTTCGGTGCTAATGGATGATTAGGATTATAGGTCGTTGGATCTAAATGGTTCAAAGAGGCATTCACTCCTACGGCAAAACGAATGCTTTCCAGCGAGTCAACGGTAAATGTCCCTAAGTTTAAGCTGGTTTCATTAAAGCCGTCTACTAATGCCAATGCCGCCGCCGTATCCGAAGAACCACCGTCATGCACTAGAATAATTTCATCCATATAATACTGGATTCTATTCAGTTTAAATGGATTGCCTAAATTATTTATTCCCTCAACACCTGTGGCACAAGTATCTATGCCAATTCTGTGTTCAACATTTAAAATCACAGTCTTGCTCTGTGAATGGGCTGCAGTAGCAAACAATAATGCACTAAACGCGAAATAGATTTTCTTCATTGTCGAGGTATAATATTTACTTTGACAAGGTACGAATTTTGTAACTTGAGGTAGTTCAGGGTACCTTTTTTCTTAAGAGCGACCCTTGTCCTAAACCCATTTGAAATGAAAACAAAAGACGAGATTGTAACGAATTGGCTGGTTCGCTATACTGGGGTTCCTTTAGATGCGTTCGGAGCCTACATCCTACTCACAAACTTCCAGCATTATGTTGATATTTTCGCTGCGCTCACAGGTGCTGAAGTTCAGGGCAGAGGTAAAAGTATGACCAGCGCTACTCAAGACGGGATAACCATAATAAACTTTGGTATGGGTTCGCCAAATGCAGCAACAGTGATGGATCTACTGAGTGCTATAAAGCCAAAGTCCGTCTTGTTCTTGGGAAAATGTGGTGGGCTTAAAAAGCGAAATACCATTGGTGACCTTATCTTACCTATTGGTGCCATTCGCGGAGAAGGAACATCGAACGACTACTTTCCTCCAGAAGTTCCTGCAATGCCTTCATTCGCCCTTCAAAAAGCAGTAAGTACTACCATTCGGGATAATAACATTAATTATTGGACGGGAACCGTGTACACAACAAACCGGAGAGTTTGGGAGTTTGATAGTAAATTCAAAAAATACCTTAAAAAGGTTCGTGCCTATGCTATAGACATGGAAACCGCGACCTTATTTACGGTCGGGTTTCATAACAAAATACCAACAGGTGCGCTCTTGCTTGTAACGGATCAACCTATGATTCCTGAGGGCGTGAAAACTTTGGAAAAAGATGCTTTGAATTCAAAACTCTACGATGAAAGGCACGTGAAAATTGGTATTGACTCACTGAAGCAGCTCATCAACAAAGGAGAAACTATCAAGCATTTGGTTTTTTAACCCCCTTGAATAGCACACGAACTGCAAGGGCCTTTAGCGGAGAGGTTGATTTCTTCAAAGGGCAATTGGGCTAAATTCAATTTTAATTCCTCTGAGATTTCTAAGCACTCTACACCGCCGCAAGAAGAACATTTTAAGTGGAGGTGCTCGTGTTGATGTTCTTTACCGGTACAACCGAAGCATCGCGCATAGTAGGACTCTCCATTCTCTTCATAAGCTTTATGGATCAATCCATGGTCTGTCAATGTGAGTAGTGTACGGTAAAGCGTTGCACGATCAAATGCACCTAAAGCATCCTGTAACACTCTGTAAGAGAGCGCTGCTGGTGATGCGCTTAATGCATCCAAAACCGCAAGACGAATTTTTGTAATACGCAGATTGAACTACTTTAGTGTTTTTTCACTGGTCATTTTAAAAATGTTGAAGCCAACTTAAAGTGAGGTTTCTTCCCGTCGCATCTGCAAAATAACGCTGACGGTTCAAATAATCGCGGTACTTCACGTTAGCTAAATTCTCTATACCTATTCGAATTTGAGGCTCATTTTTTATGCCTTTAAAGGTACCTCCGAATGAAATGTTCAAAGTACATTGTCGTTAAGAAAATGGTCAACAGCGCTTGCAATACCCTTACCTACGGCCGCCGGGCACAAATTGATGTATTTTGTTTCAACATCTTGAACAAAAAAAATGCTCAAAACACTGGTTTTGAGCATTTTGATACAGTTTGTTACTGTACCATGGCAGAGAGGAAGGGATTCGAACCCTCGATAGAGTTACCCCTATACCAGCTTTCCAGGCGGGCCCTTTCAACCACTCAGGCACCTCTCTATTGGAAGGGGCGAAATTAATTGAAAACTAATGAATAGCAAGGCATTTGTAAGAAATAAAAGACGTATTTTCGGTAAGTGTAAATAGTACACTTATTATGCGCTTAGAAGTCCTTTTTACCGCCATTACTTTGGTCTTCTCTCACATGTTAAAAGGACAGAGCGACACGTATTTCGTTCTTCCTCCTTTGTATGAGTGGGAAGCCGGTGATCACGACATCTACCTCAATATTAGCACGGCTGAACCCACTGCATCCGTTTGGATTTACAATAGCGACACGTCTTATTCGCAAACCATTACCGTGACTTCGGCGAGCATAGGAACGGTCGGTTTTACGAATCCGGTTACTGCCCTACAAAGTACATACGGCGCTCGAGAATTAAATTGGTCGAACTCTAAACGTTATCAGGACGCCTTATTTATAGAATCTACTGCGCCAATAACGGTTACAGAGCAAATTGTTGAGCCCTTCAATCAGGACATCATTACCGCCAAAGGGAGAAATGCACTGGGAACGGAGTTTTTCGTCGCCTCACAAACACTCATATCTACTACAGTAAGTGGTGCGTTTTTAGGGTATCAGGGCATGCATTACATAAGCGTAGTTGCTATTGAGAATAATACCGAAGTCAAATTTAAAGCGCCAGCAGGTAGCGTATTTGATAATGGCTTAGATAGCGTCGCATTCACCTTAGACAAAGGTCAAAGTTGGGTTTCTACCATGGAAGACAACGACGCTTTGTTAGGCACGCACATTACAGCGAGTAAACCTATAGCAGTAACAGCCGGTGGCAATCATTTAAAAAATTCAAGTGCGAATCATGGGGATGCTGGTATTGATCAGGTCACTCCTATTGAACATCTAGGAACAAAACATGTCGTACTCCGAGGGTTAGCGAATTACCCAAACGACTACTTTATGTATATCGCCACGGAAAATGGAACGAACATTTCTGTCGATGGTGTGACCGTGCTAAACAATGCCGATGCTGGAAGATCAGGGACGTTCAGTATGCAAGGAAACTCGAATCAGCCGGGCAAACCATTTGTAATAGAAAGTAACCATCCTATTTATGTTTTCCAGGTAACCACAGGGGCAATCACACACGAACCGGAGCAAGGAATGGCACAGATACCTCAAGTTGAATGCACTGGATCTACTTATATTCGCTACAATAGAGCTTCTAGCCTATCAACAGCAGCATTGGTTACCATTCCTACTGATGCGATTAATGATTTAAAATACAACGGGGTAAACATTACGCAAAATCTTAATATCGCGGTACAGCAAAGCACCTATGACGCTTCATGGTCAGGTGTATACATTCCCTCCTCCATACTCACGAATAACTTCACTTTAGAATGCCCCACTGCCTTCCATGTAGGTATACTTGCAGGCCAAGGTAATACTACCGGATTGTTTGGATACATCAGTGGCTTTGATGATAATTTAAAATTACTTGATCCCACGTCCTCATCTGCGGTTTCGACGATTGATCTGGGCGATCAATGCGGTGATTCGATACCCTTAATATTCTCTTTTACTTCATGTACTGATAGTATTTCAGTCGTTGGAGCCACCATAGTCGAGGGAATGGGTACAATCGTTGATCCAAATGTCAATGACTCCATACTGTACCTCCTACCCGATGCAGATTATTCGGGGCCGTTCGAGGTTCAAATTACCGTCACTGATAACCAAGGTGCTACAGATGCATTGACTTTTATTCTGAATTTTTTAGGCGCTGATTACGACCCTATTACCGTACCAAATTTTATCACTCCCAATGCAGACTTTATAAATGACAATTGGTCCATTGTAACCTCTGAAAGTTTGGAACTGTTTAATCTAAATCTTTACAGCAGGTGGGGTACGCTGATTTATTCTAGCGATACGCCTAATTTTGAATGGAACGGAAGAACCCAAGCTGGTCAAATCGCTGCACCGGGTGTTTATTTTTACGCGATTCAAACCACTTTCAGATGTGGTACCCTGAATAAGGGAGGATCTATACATGTGATACATTAATGGGAGGTATCATAAATAAATCGAGGAAAACGTGGATGGTCCAAAAGCAGCTGATTTTAAGCCTTTTTCTCCTATTCGCTGGCTACAACAATAAATTATATTCCCAAAGTGATACCTATTTTGCCTTACCTCCGCTCTACGAGTGGCAGGCAGGTGATCATGATATTCATCTTTACGTGAGCACATCCGCACCTTCAGCGAACGTTTGGATTTATAATTCCGATACCAGCTACAGCCAAACCTTAACAGTGAGTTCAAATGCTGTAGGTGTGGTTACATTTACGACACCCGTGGCGGGACTATCTAGTACTTACGGTGCTCGAGAGCTGAATTGGACCAATCAAAAACGAAGTAAAGATGCACTCTTCGTTGAATCTTCAAGTCCAGTTACCGTTACGGAACGAATCGTTGAACCCTACAATCAAGAAATCATCACCGCAAAAGGACGAAATGCCTTAGGTACTGAATTTTACGTTGCCTCTCAAACACTGATTAATACGACAGTAACTGGAAACTACACGGGATTTCATGGAATGCACTACATCAGTGTAGTCGCGATCGAAGACTCTACAGAAGTACTTTTTGAAGCTTCCGGCACCAATCAGTTCGATAACGGACAGGATACGGTTGCCTTTACACTTAACGCAGGTGAAAGCTGGGTGAGTACTATGGAGGATAATGATGTACTCTTAGGTACTCGAGTTACCGCTACAAAACCTATTGCAGTAACTGCAGGTGGCAACCACTTGTTGAACGCCTCGGCAGTTCATGCAGACGCCGGCATCGACCAAGTCACCCCTGTCGAACATTTAGGTACCAAACACGTGGTCCTTCGCGGGATGGCGAATTACCCTAACGACTACTTCATGTATGTCGCAATTGCAGATAGTACAACCATCACAGTGGATGGAACAACTATTTTAAACAACGGAAATGCAGGTTCGAAAGGAACCTACAGTATGGTTGGAAATTCGTCTGCTCCAGGGAAACCATTTGTAATAGAAAGTACAAAGCCTATTTATATTTTTCAAGTCACGACTGGAACAACGAATAACGCTCCGGAACAAGGAATGGCACAAATTCCTCATGTTGATTGTACGGGCTCCAATTCCATTCGATACAACCGTGCCTCTGGCCTAGCCACCTCTGTGCTGGTCACGATTCCTACTGCAGCCGTTTCTTTACTCAACTACAATGGTGCAGCACTTTCAACGTTCGCAGGGATTACCGTACAGGCAAGTACTTATGACCCTAATTGGTCAGGCGTTTACATTGGCCCAAACACCTTATCAAACAACTTTACATTGGACTGTATTGTCCCCTTTCATGTCGGTGTTCTCGCTGGGTCTGGCTCGAGTACCGGGCTCTATGGCTATATCAGTGGTTTCGATGATGATTTAAAGCTTCTAGATCCTGTTTATGCGCAGCCTGTAGATGACGTTCCACTTGGAGCGCTTTGTGCTACACCCATTCCTCTAACCTTTGGATTCCAGACTTGTGTTGATAGTATCACTGTGCGATCCTCAACGTTACTGATCGGTTCTGGAACTATAGTCGATACAAACAATAGAGATACACTCTTACATGCTGTAATTGACCCCACTTACACAGGGCCCGTTAAAGTGAAAGTAGTTGTAGAAGATGATCGCGGAGATGTAGATTCTATTTACTTCGATTTCGATTATTTCGGAAGCGATTATGAACCCATTTTATTTGATTCGGCGAGTGTTTGTAGTACGCAACCGCTCGTTTTACAAATAGAAAATGCAGGGCCAGGACTCAGCTACCTTTGGTCTAACGGAGATACCACAGAAAGTACCACAGCATATGATCCAGGTTGGCTTTGGGTAACTGTTGATTTAGGAGACTGTCAGTTTACAGACAGCATTTACTTGGTGAGTGGCTCCCTCTTTGTCCCTCCATACCGTGATACTGCCTACTGTGATTCACTTTTTGTCGATTTTTCGGATCCCATATTGAGTACCTTATATTGGACTTCACTAGATACTACCAGTGCCGAGCTTTGGTTAGATTCGACGGCAGTATATCCTTATGTAGCAACCGACGTTAGCGGCTGTGTGTCGGAGGACAGCCTCTCCTTCCGATTAATACCCGAACCCTATATTGATGAGGGATTTGGTTGCCCTAATTATACACTTACAGCGGTTGGGTACACCGCTTTTATTGCCATGGAATTGGGCGATGTCACCTACTCCTCTCCTCAAATCGACACACTCTTCCCATTCGCCGGCTCCCACAATCTTACTCTTATTGCTTTAGACAGTTGTAACAATCTAGATACCATCACCCGTGTCCTTGAGGTTGACTGTTTGGATAATATGCTCATGTATGTACCCACAGCCTTTTCTCCCAATGGTGATGGGGTAAATGATGCGTATTGTATTTCGAGTTCCCTTCCTACGCGTACTACCTATGCCATTTTCGATCGATGGGGTAATGAATTATTCTCAGGTAGATCGGACGAATGTTGGGATCCAATTAATTTGGGTCAAGAAGTCTACACAAGTACGCTCTCGATGCGCACATTTACTAGACTGCCTTCGAATGAGCTCCATATCGACGAATTTACAATTCACGTATTGCCTTAACTATGTTACAGCTTCCAAAAATAGTTCTGTTCGATATGGACGGTACTTTGGTAGATAACTATGCCTTTCATCTCAAAGCTTGGCAGCATATATGCGAACGGCGAGGGAAAACAAAAACTCTTCACGAAATTGCAACTGACCTGCATGGAACCAATTTTGAAATCTGTAGAAAGTTCTTCGGTCAAGAAGTAACTATCGAACAAAGCGAACGTATCGGTACAGAAAAAGAGGCTTTATATCGCGAAATATATGCTCCATTCATAAAGCCTGTTAATGGCCTCTATGACTTTTTAACTGCCTTAAAACAGCAATCTGTAAAACTCGCATTGGGTACCATGGGTAACCGTGCTAATGCTGCGTTTGTTCTTCAGGCTTTAGCCTTAGAACAATACTTCACTATCGTTCAAACAGCTGAAGACGTGTCACGTGGAAAACCCCATCCAGATATCTTCAATAACTGCCTCAATCTCCTTGAATTTAAGGCCCCAGCCAATCCAACAGATGTCTGGGTGTTTGAAGACACGAGTTCAGGAATCAAAGCGGCCTTAAATACTGGCGCAAAAGCCATGGGAATATGCACTTCTAAATCCGCTCAAGAGTTATTCGAATCGGGTGCTCACTGCGTTTTTAAGGATTATCAAGAGGTGTTAACAAAGACCGGCTTAACCTAATGGTAACATTTCGCTATTTAGTGTATTTTTGAATTGTTCTGAAACTAACACATGGCACACCTAGATACCGCTATAGTTATTGCTTGGCCTCAATGCACCGCTCGTGCGGATGAAAGTCTAGCAATTTTCTTGAAAAAGGCCGGGGTTCTGAAGAATCTCAATATGCGCGTAGGGCATGCTGCCATTTGCCTTATTAATCCGCAGTCAAACGAGGTACTCTACTACGACTTCGGTCGGTACATTACACCGCGCGGCTTTGGTCGTGCTCGAAACAAATACACTGACCCAGATTTAAAGCTGTCAACAAAAGCTGTGTTTAATGAAGATGGTGATTTACAAAATGTCGAAGAGATCGCGGCAGAGTTAGATGGCAAATCAAAATACACGCACGGATATGGACCTCTGGTCTTCTCTGTTAGTAAGACAATCAACTTTATCAAGGCGAAGTCATATGCCGATGATATGATCCAGAAAGGACACTTTCCCTATAATGGCTTGTATAAATCTGCGAGTAATTGCGCGCGCTATGTCACTGAGACAATGAAAGCAGCAAATGAAGACGGTACGGTAGGAACAAAATTAAAATATCCGCTAACCGTTCGCCCCACTCCGCTATTCAATGTGGTTGCGGCAAAATCACAAGACACCATTTATAGCTTTGAAGGAGGAACGCTACAATATTTAGATAAATCACGACGACACAGCATCTCAGATTTGAGTGCTGGATTACTCGAAAGTGCCTTGACTAAATACACTAACACGCGCCCAGATGACCAAATTCAGGGTGATATCGATGAGCCGCAGCGCAAGGCGCATTTACCTGCCCATGCACAATGGCTTGGTGGCTTAGGCGAAGGTGGCTGGTTTGTTGTTGATGCAATAGACGAACACAGTTTCAAAGGAACTAAATACGCGAAAGACGGTACACTTGAACACGAGGCCGTTTACGTTAATGAACACATTATTCTTCCTAAAGATCCTACAGTAACGTATACCTCACACTACGGGTTCTTCTCGATAAGTATAGATGGCGTAGTGCACCGGTTCTACCGCCAGAAATAAGATCTTTGAATTCAAAAAAAAGCCGCGCATGAACTGCGCGGCTTCTTTATTTATAATCCTTGATTTTAAAAATCAACTTTGTAGTAGAATACAGGGAATAAACCGAGCTGGTAATTTTCCTGAACCCTATCGCCTTCATCTCTTTCAGGGATGTAGGTTAATGTCAGTATGTTTTTATTGTTGGTGATGTTTGAAATATCCAAAGCAAACTCATGCGAAAGTTTAGAATAATTCCATTTGTATCCTACCTTCAAATCCAATCTGAAATACGCATTATACTGTTCCGTATTGAAAGTAGCATCGTTCACGTACTCTATTTCTGACATTTCAGTAGATTTCACTTCATCAACCGTACCAAACCATCTACCTCCAATGGTACTAACCTTCGTACCTAAATTTAGAATACCGTAATCCCCAACAGAGATGTTACGCGCCAAAACTAAATTCATTGCATAACGTCCATTAAACAGCGTATTAACCCATACGTCGTCTGCACTTCCTGGCAGTGCATCTAGGTTCTGCGAACCTTTGTATTTCGCATCAAAAATAGAACCCGTTAACAATCCGTAGAATCCGTTTCTATAGTAATGCTCCATGGTGAATTCAAGACCATAATTTCTTCCTAAACCTCTATTTTCAAGTGGCTCCGCCCATAATCTACCAAAACCTGAACCGCCATTGACCAAAGAGAAGTAACTGGCTTGTTGTTCGACAGGTATATTCCACAGATATTGATAGTAAGCCTCCAATTTTAAACGAATAGGATAGTCAAAATTATGCTCCCAACCTGCAACGGCATGTGCACTCTTTGTTAGGCCCATTTCCTTGTTGTAGGTGGTTCCCAAAACGGTAGAATCATCCAATGCCTGAGAACCTTCGTAGTAATAGAGGTAGCTGCTTTGCATTTGAGTATGGTATCCAGCGCCGGTAAAAAACTTATTGTTCTTATCCATGTCGTAATTAAAACCTAAGCGTGGCTCAAATAAACTAGTGCTGTTGCTATTGATTGTGCTGTGGAACGCTGTAGCTCCAGCGGTCATAGTTAAAGCGTCAGTCAAGCGATGTTTGTAAGACAGGAAAGGCTGAATATTAGCATAAGAATCGTCACTGTTCCATGGCATTTCCCAATCAAAAACCACGTTAGTGATTCCATTCACAATGCGTGTTGAATCATGGTAACTACCCATTACATAATCTACGTTTACACCGACTTTTAAAGAGCGACGTGCATCAAACTTTTTTGTGTAGTGGTAGTAGGAGTGAATTTTATCTTCAACGTAACGGTAATCTAATATCTTCTCTTTACGGTCTACACTATAGGTTAAATTATTTGCATCTGTGGAGTCTATGCTACGCCAAACTTTGTTGTTTACAGCGTGAATATTTGCGCGTGACGCAGCTACGCCCATTTTAGCGTAACTCACTTTGCTTAAGCGCTTACTATATGTAGCACCAATTGTAGCCATGTGCGTATCGAAAAATTGATCTCTATCTACGGTACCATAGCTTTCAAATTCTTCAGTAAAAGGATCACCGTCGGTACCTGAAACGTCAATGGTTAGATCAGAAGTACCGCCGATACCCCAAAAACTCAGTTTAGAACCGTCTTTTTGTGGGAAAGAGAAACGAAAGGCTCCATCTGCATACAAGGGCACAGCTGTAGTCCCGAGAGGAATGCCTAAGGCATCCGCCATTCCCAAGGTACTGTAACGGCCTAATAACAGGTATGAAGGTGCATTGGGCTTATCTTCACCTATTCGACCTTCAGCCATGAGTTCTACGCCCAATAAACCGAACTGAAACGACCCCTCGAACGGAGTAGCATTATTACCATCGCGCATCTCAAGATCAAAAACACCAGAAATGGCATTTCCATATTCGCCTGGCCAAGCGCCAGTATAGAAATCACCGCTCTGTATGTACTTATTGTTTAAGATCGTCACAGGTCCACCTCCAGTCCCTGGTATAGCGAAGTGGTTGGGATTGGGAATATTTATTCCCTCAAATCTGTAAAGAATACCCGCAGGTGTGTTACCGCGAACGACAATATCATTACGGGAGTCGTCAGAGCCTTGTACTCCGGCAAAATTCGTAGCCATTCTTGCGGGCTCGCCTCTCGAGCCTGCGTACAAATTAGTCTCCTCAACCGAAAATTTGCGTGCGGAAACTAATGCCATTTCGTTTTTAACATCACCTCTAGGGGCTGCTACAACCTCTACTTCGTCTAATTTAACAGTGCTTTCTGTAATCTCTACTCGAATGACCGCTTGCTTTGCAGAATTCAGTTCGACGACGGTGCTTTTCGGTTCGTAACCAAACAATTGAACAGCGACAACCTTGCGACCGATCTCCACTTCGAAAGAAAATTGACCAAACTCATCAGTGAACGCTTGTTGAGCATCACAAACAACCATGGCATCTGCTAAAGGAAATTTGGATTCAGAATCAACCACGGTACCACGGATGGTTTGAGTTAGGGTTTGTGAGGATAGCATTGCGCTAAACAGAACTAGGATACTTAGAAGTATTCGTCTCATTTTAAATGATTTTGATACACCCAAGTTAAGGCAACTTTAGCAGTCATCGTGTGAATTCAATATCAACTTTGCACCAATTCCTAGCGCTTAGCGCCGAATTCCATCGGATGTGGCAAATCGTATCTCATTACCGAGACGCAGCTTATATTCCAAGAACCCCTACGGTTGCAGGATGTTTCAAAAGCCATCCCGTTAAGCTTCGCCTAGTTTCATGCGCGGACAGCACTTCATGTAAAACAGTATCCGATCGAAACATGACCATTCTGTTCATGACCGGCTCAATCAGTCTTTCTTGTGGCTTATGCAATTTCAAGGCGCCACCGTGTTCCGGTTTCCAGTTCTCGTTAAGGTAAATGACCACAGAAATCATCCGATTTTCACGAGTATTGAATTGGTCAAAATGGGGTTTGTAGAAGGCACCCTTTGGATATTTAGCAAGATGGAACTCATATCCTCGAAGCGATAAAAACAGTGATTCTGCTATAGCAGCTCTTATGGCATCCATCCCTTCAAAAAAAGTCTCCAACTCTGGCATTAAAGGACGATCGAGCCAATGAACGAAGTCCGATCTAATCTCAGATATTCGTGTACGTTCTTTACCAGGGCCTATTGCAGCGGCCTTTAGTCGGTCCTCCGCTTCCACTGAATTAAAATATTTACACACTGTTTCCAAAACAGGTGGAGGTAAGAATTGATCCAGCACTAAAAAATGCTTTTCGGCGAATTGGTCCATTCCTTTGTCCCATTCCTCACCTTTAAATGTAGGCCACATGTTTTATGTATATCAACTAATAGAAGTCTGAAAAACGCTTATTACCCTTACCATAGTATTGCCAAACCACTGATTCTGGGTAAGTCCCCTTCAGGTCACTGAAACGTTTAAATGGGTATTTAGCTGTTCGCGCTCTTGAGCGTTGAATACTCGAGAACTTGCCGTAGAAAGCGAAGTGAGCTCTGATGATGGCGAAGGTATGCCTTGGTTTACCGGCTAGTAAGAACTGGATTCCCGCAAGTCCATCGAGCAGTAAACGAAGAAAAATGACGCCCAATGCTGAAAAATGGGGTAAATTTTTCATGACGATAATCAGGTTATTTCTGAAGTTTAAGAATGTCTTCTTCGGATTATCTGCGCTTAATGTGGCTCCTCCCAGATGATAAACGGTACTTTCAGGCTGAACCCATACCTCAAAACCCGCGCGTTGCATTCGCCAACACAGATCAATCTCTTCCATGTGCGCAAAGAGCATGGGATCTAGACCTCCTAAGGTTTTATATACCTCCGTACGGACCGCTAAACAGGCCCCTGTGGCCCAAAACACTTCTTTTGGGGTGTTGTATTGACCTATGTCATTTTCGAGCGTACCAAACACCCTACCGCGACAGAAAGGGTATGCCCACCGATCCATGAATCCGCCGGATGCTCCTGCATATTCAAACTGCTCTGGAGAACGGTCCCAACGTATTTTAGGTTGCAACGCTGCACAGTCAGGATGATTTTCAAAGTGCTCAAGAATAGGGTTGAGCCATCCAGGAGTTGTTCGAACATCGCTATTTAATAATATCGAAATAGGCTCCTGAATTCCCTTTAAACCTTCGTTGTATCCCCCTGCATAACCAAGGTTTTCGCCAGTCTGGATGACGGTTATCTCGGGGTGATTCTCATTTAAATAAGCAAGGCTTTCGTCTGAACTGTCGTTGTCTATGACGTAAACTTTATGAGGAGCACTGTCTTTAATTACGCCCGGTAAATACGTTTGAAGCAACGATTTTCCATTCCAATTTAAGACGGCTACGGCGATGGTAGTACTCATCCTGTTAATTATTGAATTGGTCAAACCAGGTGCCCTGATTCCCAATAATTAATGAATTTGAAATTCGCTCTCCGAAATTATCTCTGCTGTATTGTGTAGAAGTCGCATCGATATCCGGTCCTGTATTTGAATGACGGGACAAATGAAATTGCCACTTGTGATCTTTTACTTCACCCATAGCGCTGCTGTGTATCAATGTATATTGACGGCCGACTAACTCTTGATCAACAAATACAAACACCTGGTTTTGCTGTATTGGAGTACTTGAGCTCACCAGTCTGTCGTATTGCCAGATTTGATAGGGGTAGTTCTTTCCGTCGAATGGACGTTCCTCAACTAAAGAAGGTGCACCGTATTGCAAAAAGACGCGACCCATTTGGGTTCTATAGCCAGGTAAGGTCTTTGACCCAAATTCAGCATCTACCTGATCCACAACCCTTTTGTAACCTATCCAAGATTCTAACGCTTGGTCTGGTGCTTTCTCCTGCCAAAAACGCGTCAAATAAAATGCTGCCCTAGCGGTATCCATGGACTCCTTTAGATTCATTAACAACCTGCGCTCAGCCAGCGACGCCAGTGGAGCAATCATACTAAGGTATTCAGGTACTTCGTCCCAATTTCCCCAAGATTTTTCGAAAGTTGCTCTCGTTAATACACCTTCTAATAACGATGCATCAATCAACATTTCATCATTGTACCACATCAATGACTCCGAGGCCTCCTTAATCACTGTACCACTAGCATCTAAAAGTTCAGTTTTGATGGCATAAGCGCCGCTATTTTGTCCATCCATTGCGTAGCTTATGCGAATTGGATTTACCCCATCCTGTAACCTTTTGAATCCTTGCGTACCACTTACTGCATCGCCTGAAGCATTTTGAAGCTCGTACCTGAGGACATATTGTCCTTCTTTAATGTAAACCTCAGAATACCATTCAATGGGGACATTTTCGAATACAGGTAACCCCAAGTATGGCTTAGGAATTACTGCACTGCCTGATTTTTGGTAGACAACGTTGTCCGATTCTAGCGTATCTAAAGCAATAGGATCGGAAAGATAATAGGCCTCCTCTCCTCCAAAATTTAAGGTATCTTCTAATTCGATGAAATCGCCCGTAACATCGTCTGTAATAACGATTTTCAAGACCTGATGAGTCCAATCGTCAAAAGCGAATGTGCTTTTTTGAAGTAATAATGGAGCTCCTGAGGCACTGTCTTCTTGCGCGTAGTTAAAGGTAAAAGCATCTAACTTTCCACCGGTTTGCACGACAACTTTAAAAGAGGTAACCCAATTACTATCCGCATTTAATTCAAACCCTATTGTACTGGCATCTAGTGTCGTATATAGATCTACATAAGGTTTACCTTGAGCCGTGACATACATGCTAGGATCAAGTGATAACCTCATATTCTGAGCGTGTACAACACAAGTCGCAACGAGAGTTACTAGTACAATTTTTACTTTTAGAAGCATACCTCAAATATAATTGCATAATTATCCTTGCAAACAATCAAATCCTGTTTAAATTTGCCGCCCACTCGAGAAGTTTTAACGGCTTCTCATCGGAGAGATGGCAGAGTGGTCGAATGCACTGGTCTTGAAAACCAGCGTACCGCAAGGTACCGGGGGTTCGAATCCCTCTCTCTCCGCATAAACACCTGAAAACCAGCGTTTTACGCTGGTTTTTTTTATGCCCATACGCGAACGAAGCTCGCTTCAGTGAGCGGGATGGGTATAAAAAATACAGAACGCCGGAGGCGGACTGGTTTTCATGTGTTTTTGTGACGGTTCCCCTCCAGGGATCTTTTGAGCGAAGCGAAAAAAAATCCCAGCCACCGAAGCGACTGGAATCTAACCTACTTTTTGCCCTAACCGTTTTCACCGACACCTTCACTACAGCCTTCTTCGACCGAACATGAACAGTTTTCGCAGCGAGCAACTTTATTTGCCTCTACCCTTTTCTTCTTGGCATCCGCAATGACTTTCTTCACATCAAGCCAGTTATCTCTACCTTCAAGAACTTCTAACGGTGTATATATCCCATGGGCGGAATGCGGCCTGTTCATATAAGCATCGATAGTCGAACTGAGGATCTGTTCTAACTGTACCCCGTCTCGAGCAACGTGAACCGAACCAAACTCATTTTTTAACGTATGAAAAACGCGCTCGATCATAGAATTTGAAGCCATGACACTCTTCCCTGCTATCCAATGGGTCACTTTAAAATACATATAGAGCAGTTCAGTATCGATTATTTTACGGTTCTCACTACCACCATCCGTCATATAAATGAGCTTGTCAGGATTATACTTCAAGAATGCTTCTCTCAATACATCAGCTGATATGGACTTCCTAAGCTTGTCGGACAATCGCCAATTCACAATACCTCTAGATGCATTATCAACGATGCAATACAAATACCATTTTTCACCGTAGATAGTTTTGATAATTGAAACATCGGCGTGCCATATATCATGGACATTTTCAGCCCTTATCTTGATGGGTTGTGGCTTATAGGTTTTCATTTGCTTCGTGGTAGTTAAATCTTTCACCATGTAATAGAAACTGCCTCGCCCCATGGCAATTTGACCCTTACGAATGGCATGCGCATAAATAACATTTTTATTCTCGCCACCGGCCATAACTAACTCTCGACATAATTTACGTTCAGCGTCCCTTATCTTATTCGGGGTTCGTCTAGCACATATTTTATCTGTGGTTAAGGAACAATTCATCTCTAGGATATTCTTCCAGACCCAATATCTATTTCTGGTAATACCCGCATGTTCGAGAAAATACTGTTTGGTGACCAACCCTTCAAGCCCCTCGACCACTTCTACGAACTTTTCCTTGTTTTCGCCTAACATCCGTGTAAAACTCTTGACACCCATGGCGTCTTTTACAAAGCGCACGAAGGTCATGTAGGACTCTATGGCCTGCTTATTACGTTCCAATTCTTCATCCTGCCGCGATAGATATTTAATCACAGTTGGGTGCTCGGCCCCATTCTCGAATTGATTAACAAACTTTGAAATCGGTGTTTTTCGCCATTCAGAAAGCGTTGCTCTCGGAATTTTTCGAATGTCACTTTTTGAAAAGTGTTTTAGCTCCTCACCGCAACAAACGGCAAATTTGAGCTCTAATGGATACTTTGAATTACCATGCATCATATTTAGAATTTAAGGTTCAAATTCAAACATGAAGGCTCGTTGCTGAAAGGCAAAATGTTCGGTATTTACCGAACAGACGTTTGGAATCACGTGTAATTCCAACACATATGAGGTTCATTAAACACCTAATAATTGGTAAAAACCAAGTGTTCGGTAAATAATTAACCGACCAAAAAATTGCACATAAAATCGTTAAGCCTTATGTTTATAAGGCTTTGAGAGAAGGACTAAAAACTCATGACAACGGTAAAATACAAAATCTCCGAGGGTTCGATTCCCTCTCTCTCCGACCTAAGCTACCAAAAAGGT
>Ga0213862_10000061_pt1 | contig 39622 bp, 29 predicted proteins | sample PICome_7_FD_160092 | JGI IMG/M metagenome (GOLD analysis project Ga0213862, IMG submission 160092) | Coastal seawater microbial communities near Pivers Island, North Carolina, United States - PICO266 | ecosystem: Environmental > Aquatic > Marine > Coastal | place: USA: North Carolina... | reverse complement strand
CACTGTCCTTAATATTTTTAGAAACCTCAATAATAGTTTCATACTTATTCTTTTCACTTTTGGTATTATAAGCAAAAATCACCCATACAAGTAAAACTGGCATTAGTATGCCAAGTATTGGAATAAAATCTAATCCGTTCATAATATTATATTTTAATTAATGTAACGCAAACGTAACATTAATTTTTATGATACGCAAACGTTACATTATGAAATTAGGTATTTTATTAAACTATCTGAAGAAGATAGCTGTGGTTTAATCCCAATCTAGAGGTTCATTAATATTATGTGATATGCTTGTTGTTTTAGGTAACACATAAGGCATTAACTTTATAAGCAGTTCTAACCTTTCTTTAGGTTTTAATAATTCTAATCTTTCTTGTATTTCTTCCAGTTCCTGATATAATATATCTTTTAATAAAGTTCTTAATTCTTTTGTCATTCTATTAGGTGTACCCTTCTCTCTTCCTCCGTATTTATTACCTATTGTATTTGCCATACTATTTAATACTATTATAGTTTAATAACCTTTAGGTAATAGTGAATGAATGCTGTTTTCAGGTTTAACAAAGGGTAAACCATTAATATCGGCTATACCCTCGTTATAGAGTAGTTCTTTTAAACTATAGATGTCAGAAAGGTTTTGGTAAAAAGAGTTCGAGAATGGAATCGTTAGGGGTACTAAAGGTTAGACATTCGAAAGTTTGTCTCCTTTATTTTTTTTGTAAAATTTAATATATAGTAAATTACAATGTCTATTATTTTTTTTTTGTAGTTTATTTTATATTATTATATTTATAGAATAACAACTAAACAATTAAATTATGTTAGCAAAATTTTTTCAAGCACCTCCTACTCTTTTATTGAAAGATTACACGATAGGTAAAGAAGGTGATAAAACTCTCTTAAATATTAATGGTCTAAAAACTGGTTTATTAGCCTGGCTTCTTGATAAGTTAAAAATTAGTAGCAGAGAAGTGAATTTTCAAGTTCAACAAGATGCAATTTTAGAATGTCAAGGAGGAAAAGTTTATAATTCAACTCCAATGAGAGATGTGTACACCTCTGAAATCGGTTACACTAATAACAAAGTCTTATTGTTTATGGCGATAGGTATGTGTTTTGGATTTTTCTTAATTGTTCCATTATTGTTTGCTGCTCTTTTCTATTGGTTATTTACTAAGTCTAGTGCTATTGGAATCTCATTTGTAAATCAAAATGGTGTTTCAACTGGGATACTAATTAAATCATCTATGACTGGTACAAAAATATCTAAGGAAGATTTAGACAAAATGAATGAAGTAATTTCTTCAGCTACAATGGCAAATAGTAGATGGTATAATAATTATTATAAGAAATAATAATCAATAATTAATTTCAAAAAAAAAACCACAATTAATGTGGTTTTTTTTTGAAAAAATTTTAAAATTTAACATAAATTTATTTTTTTTTACCATTTGTGTTAACATAAGGTTAAAGTATCTGATTGAGTATTTTTTTTAACAATTTCTTAGCTTTAAAGGGTTTAAATAATTTCTTTATTTGAATTCTAATCAAAAAAAAACTATGAAAAATTTATTAAAATTACAATCTGTATTATTTTTATCAATATTTAGCCTTTTCATTATCTCTTGCGATAATGAGGATTCTGATCAAGTAGTTCCTGAAGAATTAACAATTGTTGAAATCGCTTCAGCAACTCCAGAATTAAGTAATTTAGTTGCAGCCTTAACAGCAGCTGATGGGGATTTAGTTAATATATTGAGCGGAGGAAATTTTACTGTATTAGCACCTAACAATACCGCGTTTGAACTTTTTCTTTCAGACAATGGGTTTGCATCGTTAGAAGAAGTCCCAACAGATTTACTAGCAAATATATTACTAAATCATGTTATTACTGGATCAGTTGGATCTACAGATTTAGTAGCATCTGGAAGTGGATACACCACAACTAATGCAACTAATATGGATGGAGATAATTTAAGTATGTATTTTACCACTAGTGAAGGAGTTGTTTTTAATGGTGGATCAAATGTTATAGCAGCTGATATTCCTGCTTCAAATGGAGTTATACATGTAGTTGATGCAGTTATAGCACTTCCAACGGTGGTAACATTTGCAACTTCTAATCCTGTATTTGAAACATTAGTTACTGCTCTGACTAGAGAAGATCTAAATACAGATTATGTGTCAGTACTTTCCGGTGAAACAAATGCACCTTTTACAGTATTTGCTCCTACTAATGATGCTTTTATTTCGTTATTAAGTGAATTAGGGGCTAGTTCTTTAAATGATATTGATACTGCAACTTTGACTGCGACATTAAATACTCATGTGGTGGCAGAAGCTAATGTTAGAGCTAATGATTTAACTCAAGGAATGCAAATTAATACTCTTGGAGATGGATTAACAGTTTCACTAGACGCAGGACCTCAATTAATTGACAGTAATGATAGAGTTGCAGGAATTATAGCAGTTGATGTTCAAGCATATAATGGAGTTGTTCATGTTATAGATAATGTAGTATTGCCTCAGTTATAATATTTAGTTAGTATGTTATAACTTTCAAAAAAAGCCGTCTTTTGACGGCTTTTTTTAATAATATTACATCATTTTAATATTGCTAATTTCAAGGTCAGTCAAATTTTTCCAGTGCCCCCTTGGAATATCTTTTTTAGTTAAAGCACCTATCTTTACACAATCTAAACGAATAATGTCATACTTAAAATGATCAAAAATTGTTCTAATAACTGAATTCCCAGTATTTTTAATACTTAAACCAATTTCTTTTTTAGTAGAATTTTCTACGTAACTTATTTCCTCTACACTTATTAATTTTCCTTCTATTTTAATTCCTTCACTTATTTGCTTAATGTGTTCTGCTTTAAGATTTTTGTCAAGTTCTACATGAAATAATCTAACTACTCCTTTTTTTGAATTTGTAAATTTCTTAACAATTAATTCATCATTTGTAAATAATAGTAATCCAGTTGTATTTCTTCCTAATCTTCCGATTGGCTTTATTCTTGATTTAGTAGCGTTAGAAACTAAATCCATCACAGTCCTTCCTTTAGATTTACTATCGGTTGTAGAAAATCCCTTAGGTTTATTTAGTAATACATAAGCCTTCTTTTCTGGGTATATTCTAGCTCCATCAAACCTAACTTCATCATCAATATTAACCTTGTAACCCATTTCAGTTACAACTTTACCATTCACTTTAACATTACCTGTAGAGATATGTAAATCAGCATCTCTTCTAGAGCAGACACCTGAATTAGAAATATATTTATTAAGTCGAATTTTATTTGTCATAGAAAATTATTTACACAAAGATAAATAGATATATATTGATAAGTAATAGAAATATTAATTTAAAAGTAGATTAAGTCTTTCTAAAAAGACATTTGGATCAATTAAAACAATACTAGCAACTCCAAAAAAAATGAGAAATTTTAATAATAAATGTAATTGCCCGTAATCTTTTTTAGATAACGATTTAAACAATTTTAAATTAAATAAAAAGAGAAATACAATACTAAAATAATAATAATAATACATAACCCCTGTATCATAATTATTCAATAGTATATATATAACTAAATAGCTAAACATTATACAACTTGTAATTATGTATTTACATGCTCTTTCGCCAAAAACCACTGGAATTGTTTTATAATTGAGTGAGAAATCTCCAGTTAAGTTCTCTAAATCCTTTGTCAATTCTCTTATATAAACAATAATCAACAAATATAAAGCGTAAATAAATATAATTGAATCAAAATTTCTATAATAAATAAGAATTACTAGAAAGGGAATTATTGAAAGAACTGATGAAAATAAATTTCCTATTATAAGTATTTTTTTTAGTCTATGAGAATAGAGCCAAATAAAAAAAATATAAATCGAAAAAAACAATACTGATTTAATAGATACATGATATGAAATGGTAACACATAAAAAATTTAATAAAATATATAATCTCAGTTTTGTTCTTTTTCTTATAATTTTATCAATCTTAGATTTTATAGGTTTATTTATTAAATCTTTTTCATAGTCATAAAAGTTGTTAATAATATAACCAGAGGCAATAGCTATTGATGAGCAGATTATTAATAAAAATAAATTAAAATCAAATAAAACACTTTCAAACGTTTTTTCTTGAGAAATTATAAAGATTGCCGTTAAATATTGTGCAGTAATAATAACTAGAACATTAAAAATTCTAATAATTGAGAATAAACTTAAAAATTTATATAATATATCTCTCATGATATATTAATTAGAAATTATATACTATCTCTAGTTTATGACCCTCCAAATCTTTTTTGGCCTTATTTATATCTTGTGTGAAGCCTAAAATATAACCTCCTCCTCCGGAACCACAAAGTTTTAAAAAGAAGGAATCATTTTCTATCCCTTTTTTCCACAATGCATGATATTTTTCTGGAATCATTGGTTTGAAATTATCAAGAACAACTTTTGAAAGACTTTTGGTATTTAAAAATAGTGAAGCTAAGTCACCATTTAAGAAATCCTCAACACATCTATTAGTATACTTAATAAATTTATCATTTAACATTTTTCTAAAACCCTCTTTTTTCATTTTTTCCATGAAAATATTAATCATTGGAGCCGTTGTACTTACCTCTCCACTATCTAACAGAAAGACTGCACCTTTACCAAATCTTAATTGTGAAGGAATACCTGTAGCTTTAATATCATCTTTTGAGTTAATTAAAATTGGAATACTTAAATAACTATTAAGTGGATCTAGTCCAGACGATTTTCCATGAAAAAAAGATTCCATTAAAGAAAATATTTCCTTAAGCTTTATAAGTTTTTTTCTAGTTAAGTTTTCTAAAACTGTTATTTTATTTTGAGCATAACTATCATAAATAGCAGCTACTAATGCCCCACTGCTTCCCACTCCATATCCTTCTGGGATAGTAGAGTCAAAATAGATACCAGATTTAATATCAGTATAAAATTTATCAAAATCAAAATTAACAATAGATGGATTTATTTTTTTTAAGTAATGGTAAAAGCCTTTCAGATTATTATTCGATTTTAGAGCAAAATCTGAATTTTTATCTGATAATTTTAAAGCTCCTTTATAAAAGTTATATGGAATAGAAAGTCCTTTAGAGTCCTTTATTATACCATACTCTCCAAATAGAAGTATTTTCGAAAAAAAAAGCGGTCCTTTCATAATATTATCCAAATTTACAATTGTTTAGCACCAAAACCAACTGTATCCTTTATATATGAATTATTTTCACATAAATATTTTAGTTCGCTATCAATAAATTTATATGCTTTTTCAGAACAACTATCAGGAAATAACAAGTGTAAATTAGCGCCTGCATCTAATGTAAAACATATGGGAATATGATTTGATTTTCTATAATTCTGTACTCTATTAATAATTTCAATTGTATTTGGCTTTAGTAATATATAGGAGGGATCACTCGTCATCATTAAACCATGTAACATTAATGCTTCTGATTCCACAAGTTCTATAAATTCATCTATATTTCCAGTCTCTAAAATAACTGAAAGTAAATCAATATTGTTTTGAGCTAATTCAAATCTTTGGGTTGAGAATACATGATTATTCATAAGTTCATGCCCTAAAGTACTTGAAACTACCTTTTGACCTTTATCTACAAGTAGAATTGCATCATGATAATTAAAAAAAATTGGATCTACATATTTAGGGTAAGAAATTGAAAATAAATCTGAGCTAGTAGAGAATGAATCATGTTTGCCCCATAAATTTATACTTCCAGAAACACTTCTACAGGCACTGCCTGAACCCAATCTTGCCAAAAAAGAAGCTTTATTGTAAAAATATTCATCACTAGTTTTAGGGTTTACTAATCTTTCAATAGACATAATACATAATGCTAATGCACTCATTCCGCTTGCTGAAGAAGCTATTCCGCTACTATGAGGAAAAGAATTAACTGTATTAATATCAAAGTCATAATCTGATAAAAAAGGACAATAAATTAAAATTCTATCAAGAAATGTTCGGATCTTTGGCCTAAAATTAACACTCAACTTATTGTCATAATACACTTGAAAAGACAAAGCATTATCTTTTTTTGATTTTTTATTAAATTTTAAAGTTGTTATTGTAACACATTTATTCAAAGTAAAACTAATAGAGGAGTTTTTTGGAATTTGATTATTATTTTTTCCCCAATATTTAACTAGTGCAATATTGCTTGGAGATTCCCAGGAAAATTCACCGTTGTCAGGATCATTTATAAAATTTTTTAAAACAAATTTGTCTTGTGTCATATTAATTAAATAATGTAAATATAATAGTTATTTATTTCTATTTAATGGTCTAACTAAGCCTTCTTGTACTACGGAAGCAATTAATACTCCGTCTCTATTATATATATGACCTTGAGCTATTCCTCTTGCATTTCCAGAACTTGGACTTTGTATTGTATATAAGAGCCAATCATTAAAATCAAAATCACGATAAAACCACATTGCATGATCTAAACTCGCCATTTGTATGTCAGAAAAATTTATTTTATTCATATTTGGTAATATTGAGGACCAAAGTAAACTATAGTCAGAGATATAAGTTAAAATTTGGTGTTTGACTTCAATACCTAAACTTGGAATATTGCCTTTTAATTTGAACCACAAATCTATTTTAGGAGGTAATTTTTCTTTAGAACTTAAGTCAGGTATTACAGTAGGCTTAAATTCTATAGGTCTTTCAACTCCTAAAAAACTTTTTAATTTAAATGGCATAAAATCTCCAAAATTTTCAGCTAACTCACTCCAGCTTTTTAATTTTTCAGGTTGAATAATTTTTCTATTTAACAATTGATAATGTTCATAACCAAATTCTTTTTTATGAAAAGAAGCAGCCAGTATAAAAATTGTTTTATCGTTTTGTATAGCAGTTACTCTTCTCGTGGAAAAACTACCTCCATCCCTACTTTCATCTACAAAATATTTAATCGGAATTGTTAAATCCCCTGGTTCCAAAAAATATGAATGAAGAGAATGTAAAGTTCTATTATTATGTATTGTTCTGTAGGCTGCGTTTATTGATTGAGCTAATACTTGACCACCAAAAACATTTAAACTTCCTACAGTTTCGCTTTTTCCTATAAAAAATCCCTCTTTTTTTTCTAATAATAAAATGTCTAGTAAATCTTTTACAGTGTTCATTTATGAATCCTAAAATGAATGGGAATTAAAAATTGTGCGGGCGGAGAGACTCGAACTCTCACACCTTGCGGCACTAGATCCTAAGTCTAGCGTGTCTACCAATTCCACCACGCCCGCAAATTGGAGTGCTAAGATAAACAATAGTTTGAAATTAAGATGTTTCTAGAATAAAAAGTTTAGAGTCTTTTGTATTTTTACAATATGAATGATATAAAAAAATATATAGACGAAAATAAAGATTCAATTCTTAAAGAATTATTTGATTTACTTAAAATAAAATCAATAAGTGCCGATAGTAATTATACTAATGATTTATATATTGCTGCGGAATTTTTAAAAAATAATTTTGAAAAAATTGGTTGCGACAATGTAGAAATAATCAAAACTGCAGGTCATCCAATAGTTTATGCAGAAAAGATAATTGATAAAGATTCACCAACTGTATTAGTATATGGGCATTACGACGTACAACCGGCAGATCCAGAGGAACTTTGGACTAATCCAGCTTTTGAGCCGATAATTAAAAAAACAAAAATACATCCGGATGGTGCAATATTTGCTAGAGGTGCCTGTGATGATAAAGGTCAAATGTTTATGCATTTAAAAGCATTTGAATATATGTACAAATTTGATAAACTTAAATGTAATATCAAATTTATGATAGAAGGTGAAGAAGAAGTAGGAAGTATTAATCTTGAAAAATTCTTAAGAGAGAATAAAGAAAAGTTAGCCAATGATGTTATTCTTATTTCTGATACAGGCATGATTGCTAATGACGTACCCTCAATAACTACAGGGCTAAGAGGGCTAAGTTATGTTGAAGTAGAAGTTACTGGTCCAAATCGTGATCTTCACTCTGGTTTATACGGAGGATCTGTTGCTAATCCAATTAATATTTTGAGCAAAATGATTTCTTCATTACACGACAATGACAATAAAATTACTATTGAAGGATTTTATGACAATGTGATTGAAATGACTAAAAAAGAAAGAAGTGAAGTTAAAAAAATACCTTTTTCTTTAAATAATTACAAAGAAGAATTAGATTTACATAATGTCTATGGAGAAAAAGGCTATGTAACTAACGAAAGAAATTCTTACAGACCTACATTAGATGTTAATGGTATATGGGGTGGTTATATAGGCGAAGGAGCTAAAACAGTTATTCCTAGTAAAGCTTATGCTAAAATATCAATGCGATTAGTACCAAATCAAAAATCAGAAAATATAACTCAATTATTTAAAAAGTTTTTTGAAAAAATTGCACCTGATGGAGTATGTGTTAAAGTTACTCCACACCATGGAGGTGAAGGTTATGTTACCAAAATTGATAGTCTTGAATATTTGGCAGCAGAAAGAGCATATGAAGATACTTTTGGATGCAAACCAATTGCACAAAGAAGTGGGGGAAGCATACCTATAGTTCCACTTTTTGAAGAAGTTCTTAAAAGTAAGTCTGTTCTAATGGGATTTGGCTTAGATTCGGATGCAATTCACTCTCCAGATGAAAATTTTGGTTTATTCAATTTTTTCAAAGGAATTGAGACAATACCAATGTTTTATAAACATTATTATAATTTAAGTAAATCAAAGAAAAAGAGTGATTAAGACTAATAAAAAAATTGATTTAATTTTTGTTAAACATCTAATTAGTAAACATTTTAATTTAAATGCAAAAGCAAAAAGATTAAACGGTGAGATAGATTGTAATTATTTAATTTCAATAAAAGATGAATATTATTACCTTAAAATTTATCCTGCTGGTACAAGTCCAAAATTTGTCAATTATCAAATAAAAATTTTAGATTATTTAGAAAAAAATAGTGAAACAAATTTCTACCCCAGAAATATTAAAAATAATCAAAATAAAAAAACAGGGGTTTTTGAAGATAACACTGGTCAAACAAGAATATTTCGACTTAATTCATGGACAAATGGACGATTATGGTCAAATGTAAATCCAGTAAATAAAAAATTAAGAAATAATTTAGGTCAAAGTGCTGGTAGACTAACACGTGAATTAAAAAATTTCAAAATTTCAAAATTTCAAATAAATACAGACTGGGATTTAGCCAAGTCTTTATGGACAATTGATTACTTAGATTTGTTTAAAAATATTAAACAAAAAAAAATCATTAAATATTTTCAAAAAAGTTTTTTAAAAAATATTGAGGGTTATAATAAACTCAGAAAATCATTTATTCACAATGATATAAATGACAATAATATTATTATTAGTAATGATATTTCGAGTCCTAAAATAATAGGTATTATTGATTTTGGAGATACCATATACAGTCAAACAATAAATGATTTAGCAATTACGTGTGTATACGCTATTATAAATTGTAACCTTCCATTAGAAGCATCATTACAAATCATTAAAACCTATAACAACGAATATAGATTAAATGAAAATGAGCTTTTTCATCTTTATAATTTGATTGGGATGAGATTAGTAACTTCATTAACTAAGTCTGCTATAAATAAAATAAATTTTAAGGATAATAAATATTTACAAATTAGTGAAAAGCCTGCTTGGAATTTAATTGAAACATGGTATAATATAAATCAGGAATTTGCATATTACAGTTTCAGAAACGCATGTGGATTTAACCCTCATCCTAATTATAATAAATTTAAATTTTGGTCAAAAAAACAAACAATAAAGCTAAAAGATATTTTTCCAAATTTAATAGAAAAAAAAATTGAGAATATAGATCTTTCCGTTGGAAGTACTTGGCTTGGGAATTCGAAAAACTTTGAGGATTTAGATTTATTTGAAAACAAACTAAATCTACTTAAACTAAAAAATAAAAATAAATTAATATGTGGTGGATATTTAGAAGCCCGGAAACTATATAACACAAAAAATTATGAAAGACTAAGTAATAATGGAATTGAAAATAGAACAATTCATTTAGGAATTGATTTTTGGCTTCCAAGCTCAACTCCTGTGAATAATCTTTTTGATGGAGTTATTGATTCTATTACTATCGATAATAAGAAAAAAGGTTATGGAGGTTTAATTATAGTAAAACATAAAATAAATGATTTTAATTTTTATACTTTATTTGGACATCTTTCATATAAATCATTCATATATAAAAAGGGAGATCAAATAAAAAAAGGGGAATTAATAGGTTATATTGGAAATAGAAATGAAAATGGCAATTGGGTGCCTCACCTTCATTTTCAAGTATTATTATCAAAACTAAATTATTTAAATGATTTTCCAGGTGTAAGTTTTAATTCTGAAAAAAAAGTATTTAAGAGTATTTGTCCTGATCCAAATTATTTGTTTGATCAAAGAAAATTTAATATAAATTCTAAATCTAATTCAATTAAAATGATTGAGTTTAGAAAAAAATATCTTGGGAAAAATTTAAGCCTACAATATGAAAATCCATTACATTTTGTAAGTGGTAGTGGAGTTTATTTATTGGATAATATGGGTCAGAAATATTTAGATACTTTAAATAACATTGCACATGTAGGTCATGAAAATTTCAATGTTGTTAAATCGGGGCAAAATCAGATGGCTTTACTAAATACAAATACAAGATACCTACATAACAATATTAATATTTTAACAAAAAATTTACTTGCAAAATTTCCGACAGATTTATTTGTTGTTTACTATGTTAATTCTGGAAGTGAAGCTAATGAATTAGCAGTTAGAATGGCGGAAACATTTACAAATAGCAAAAATTTTATAGTCAGTGAAGGCGGTTATCATGGCAGCACAAATAAATGTATTGAGTTAAGTCATTATAAATTTTCGAAAAAAGGAGGATTTGGAAAATCAAATAATATTCATGTTTTTCCATTAACCGATACTCTTAGAGGAAAGTATTCTGGTAAAGATTCTACAAATAAATATATTAATGAAATAAATGATCTCTTAGTTAATATTAATAAAAAAAATCAAAAAGTTGCAGGTATAATTTTAGAGCCAATTATTAGCTGTGCAGGTCAGATTGAACTTCCTGAAAATTTTTTAAAAAGTGTTTATAAATTAATTAGAAAAAATGGTGGTGTCTGTATTTCAGATGAAATCCAAACAGGTTTAGGAAGAGTTGGCGAAAAGTTCTGGGGTTTTGAATTGTATGATGTTATTCCAGATATAGTAACGATTGGTAAATCATTTGGAAATGGACATCCTGTATCGGCTGTTGTATGTAAAAGAGAGATTTCAGAAAAGTTTAATAATGGAATGGAGTTTTTTAGCTCCTTTGGTGGAAACCCAGTTTCCTGCGCAATTGCAAACGAAGTCTTAATTGAAGTTAAATCAAAAAAATTACAGTTAAATGCAAACAAAATTGGAGAATATTTAATTAATAAATTACTTAAACTTTCTAAAAAATACCCTATAATTGCTCAAATACGGGGTAAAGGTTTGTTCTTAGGATTTGAATTAACAAACAGAGATTTAGTCCCATTACCCAAACAAACAAAATACTTAATTAATAGAATGTTAGAATTTAAAATTCTGCTGAGTAGAGATGGATTAGATAAAAATGTGATAAAAATAAAACCTCCTTTAACTTTTGATAAAAAGAATACAGATTATCTCATATCATGTCTAGATATTGTATTAAATGAAGATTATATGAAATTAGATATCTAAAATTTTCTGTCTGGAGAATAACTTTCAATGTTTAAAGAAGTTTTTTTACCTTCTAATATTTCTGATGTAATAAGACCAGTTGCTGTTGCCATACCCCATCCCATCATTGCATGACCCGTAGCTATAATTAAATTTTTACATTTACTAGACCTCCCAATAAAAGGAAGCCCATCTGGAGAGACTGGCCTAAGACCTGAGGCAACATTATTAATATCATTTTCGTTAATTATTAAATCAGGGTAATAATTCTTAGATAATTCAACAATTGAATCTACTCTTAATTTATTAATTCTTTTATTAATACCTGCTATTTCCATTGTTCCAGCAATCCTAGTAAAACCATTCATAGGAGTTACTGCAACTTTAGCTTCTGATAGGATTGATGGAGTTGTTATATTAGTTTTTTTTAAAATATTTATGCTATACCCTTTCCCTGCTTGTAATAATAAATTTAAGTTTAGTTTTTTTGATAATATACTAGACCATGAACCTGCGCAAAGTATAAATTCATCCGCAAATATTTTCTTTTCAAATGAAATTAGGTTTTTGATTAATCTATTTTTAACAGTTAAATCAGTGATTTTAGTGTTTTTAATTATTTTAACTCCTTTTGCAGATAGATATTTTTTCATATCCGTCATAAATTCGTGTGGCGTAGTATGAAAATCACATTCAAAAAAAGACCCTCCAATTGTGTCAATTTTAATATTGGGTTCAATTTTTTTTATTTCTGCCTTTGTAACCATTTTAGCATTTAACCCTTGAGATATTGCTATATCCACAAGTTTACTTTCTAAATCTATATACTTTTGGGTTTTACATAACATCAACAAACCTTTTTTGTCATAATGAAAATTAAAATCTGGTTTTTGTTTAATCTCATCATAAAGTTGTTGGCTTAAAATTGTTATATCTTTAATTAATGGAATTGATTTATTGACATGAAAATTATTTGAAGATTTCGCAAATGCGTACATCCATTTTAAAAGACTAATGCTAATTCTTGGTTTAATATAAAGTGGACTCTTAGAATCAAACATCCATTTTAGACCATTTTTTAATGAACCTGGAGATGCTAATGGTATCAAATGACTAGGAGATAAATAACCTGCATTTATATAGGATGTGCCAGAATTCATGTCTGATTTGTCAACTACAGTTACATTATGTCCTTTTGCATTTAAGTAATATGCTGAGCATAAACCAATGATTCCACCACCAATAATTACAATGTTTTTTTTCATCTATATTACTTGAAAACCATGAGCATATGGATCTTCGTGATCAATTAATATTTTATTATAACCATAGATTTTAGCCCAGCCTTTTATAGATGGAGTAATTGCTTTAAAATTCCCTACCATAGATTCTTTTTCAACTTTGCCAGTAAACTTTGAGCCAATATAACTTTCGTGTATAAATTGCTCATTCATTTTAATATCACCTCTTTCATATAATTGTGCCATTCTTGCTGAAGTTCCTGTACCACATGGAGATCTATCTATAGCTTTATCTCCATAAAAAACAGCATTTCTAGAATTTGAATTTTTATCTATTGTGTCACCGGTCCACAATAAATGGCTTACATCACGAATCGAACTATCATTGGGATGAATAAATTCGTTTGAATATTTTTTATTAATTTTTTTTCTTATTTCTTGTGAATAACGAATAATATCACCTGCTTTATAATTATGAATTCCTAAGAAATTTTTCTGAGGTTCAATAATAGCATAATAGTTACCACCATAGGAAACATCAAAGAATATTTCTCCTAAACAATCCGAAATAATAGAATAATTTTTAGCAGCTAAAAAACTATCAATATTAATTAGTTTAACTGATTTTACTTGATTGCTAACTTGCTCATAAGAAACGTTAATTGTTCCTGCAGGGGTCTCAATATTTAAAAATCCTGGTGTTTTTGGGATTATTAACTTTTCTTGAATTGCTATTGTAACAGCCCCGATAGTTCCATGCCCACACATTGGTAAACATCCAGATGTTTCTATATATAATATGCTAAAATCATTTAAGGAGTTGTGAGGTGGAAATAAAATAGCTCCACTCATCATATCATGTCCTCTTGGCTCAAACATTAAACCCTTTCTAATCCAATCAAAATTATTCAAAAAATATTGCCTCTTTTCGCTCATATTATCACCAAGTAAATTTGGTTTGCCATCAATAATTAGACGAACTGGATTTCCACAAGTGTGAGCATCAATACAATTAAAAATAAACTTATTCATTAATATTATCTTCAATATAGTTTAAGATTCTAGATTCTAAAATAGATAAAGTCACTGTCCCTTTTGACAATATTACTTCATGGAACTCTCGAATATCAAAATTAGAACCTAACTCTTTCTCTGCTAAAGATCTAAGCTCTCGTATTTTAAGCTCACCAATTTTATAAGAAAGTGCTTGTCCTGGCCATGAGATATATCTATCTGTTTCTGTATTTATTTCATGTAATGATAAAGCTGTATTAGATGACATATAATCTACAACTTGTTCTTTTGACCAGCCTAATGCATGAATTCCAGTATCAACTACAAGCCTACATGCCCTCCACATTTCATATGTGAGTTTTCCAAAATGTTCATAGGGTGTAGTATATAATCCCATTTCCTCTGCCAAAAATTCTGTATAAAGTCCCCATCCTTCACCATAAGCTGACAAATATAAATTTCTTCTAAAACTTGGTATAGAAGTGTCTAATTCATTATTTAAAGATCCCTGTAGATGATGTCCAGGGACAGCTTCGTGAACTGTTAAGGCAGGTATAGTATAAAGGGTCCTACTTCTTAAATCGTAAGTATTTACCCAATAATAACCAGGCTCAGTGCTGTTTTTAGATGTACCGACGTATCTACCACTAGTATATTTTGGTGCAATTGCATCTGGAACTGGTGCAACTCCATAAGGTTTCCTTGGAAGAGTTTTAAAAAATTTAGGTAACTGCTCATCTGCACGTTTTGCTACATCTCTAGCAAACATTAATAGCTCCCTTGGTGTATTAGCATAAAATTGATCATCGGTTCTTAAAAAATTAAAGAAATCCTCAAATGATCCATCAAATTTTAAATTTTCAATAATTTTAATCATTTCAGATTTAATTCGAGCTACCTCATCTAATCCAATCTGATGTATTTTTTCAGCAGTATACTCATTACTAGTTGTATAATAATTAATTCTATTTTGATAATAATCCTCACCGCGTGGAGTTGAAGATACTCCAATTTTTGTTCTTGTTTTAGGATAGTATTCTTCCTCAAAGAATTTTTTTATTCTTTTGAATTGTGGCACTACAATATTCTCTATGGAATACTTTGCTTGATTTAACAAAGAATCAGCCTGAACACTATTAATATTAGATGGTAAATTTTTAAATGGTGAATAAAAATAGTTATCCAGATAATTAGAGGTTATGTGATCATTGTAAGTAGATTCGTAACCATCGAATATAATTATAGGTTGGGACACTCCTTTTTGTAGGCCTTCTCTTAAATTTTTAAAATTCTGATCAACAAATTCTGGTAAAGCATTAAGTTTATTTAAATAATCTTTTGCACTTTCAAAATTTGAAATGGGTCTTACTCTATAATTTAAACTACTATGAAATCCAGAATCGGATAGTAGTGGATTTAAGTATCTTTCAAATTCATAATAATCTACAATATCATTTAAAACAAATTGTAAAAGTTCGTATGAAATTAATTCATCTTCATCAAGTTTATCAATACTAATTTCATCTAATTGATCTATTAGATCTAATGCAAAATTAGCCTCACTTTTATAGTGCTCTTTTGTGTAGAGACCTAATGGGTATTTTTTATAATCGTACGACTCATAATCTTGATAACTATTTATTATTTCATTAAGCTTCTCTTGATCAGATGGCATATTTAAAAATACACCCATTAAAATTAAAAAAAATACTAATAAAGGTAATGCTGAATTTTTCATTTAAATTGACTTTTTTGTTTTAACTCCATTAACTAGTCTTGTAATATTAAGTGGATTGTGATTTTTTAATTCATCAGGTAAAAGACTATCTGGAAAGTCTTGATAGCTGACTGGCCTAACCCATCTTTGAATTGAATGAATACCAACTGCGCTAAATCTAGAGTCTGAAGATGCAGGAAATGGTCCTCCATGTAACATGGAAGCACAAACTTCTACCCCAGTTGGTACACCATTAATTATTAATCTTCCAACTTTTTCCTTTAAAGACTCTATAAGATGATTGTTTTTTAATATCTCTTTTTCTGTTCCCATAATGGTCCCGGTTAATTGACCTTCTAAATTATTAAGAACTTCTTCAAGTTCAATTAAATTATCACATTCAACTAGTAAAGAAAAAGGTCCAAAAACTTCATTATGTAATAATTTATTTTTTAAAAAATCACTGGCACGAACAAAAGCTAATCCTTGTTTTGAAAAGTTAGCTTTTTGATTGTTTTGTCCTTCTGTTAAGTTTGTTACATTAGGGCTATTTAGTAATAAACTCTTATTAGTATTATAATTATTTATTATGTTAGGATGTAACATGCAAGTAGAATCAATATCAGTAATCTTTTTTGCTAGTATATTTGAAAAGTCAGAAAAAGTCTTAGACTTCAATCCTATAATGATTCCTGGATTAGTACAAAATTGTCCTGACCCTAATGTTATTGACTTACTTAACAGATCAGTTATAGAATCAATTTTGTTACTTAATATTTCATTTAAAATTATTACTGGATTAACACTTCCCATTTCTGCAAAAACAGGAATTGGTAACTCACGATTATTTGCAATATTCATAAGAGATCGTCCAGCTTTTAAACTTCCTGTAAAGCCTACAGCTTTAATATTTGGATTTTCAACCAAATCTATTCCTAATTGAATTCCACTACTATTTAAATTAGAAAAAACACCGTTAGGTAAATTACATTTTATTACGGCTTTTACTATAGCTGATGCAACTAGCTCTCCTGTTCCAGCATGCATTGGATGAGATTTGACAATTACTGGACAACCTGCTGCTAAAGCAGATACCGTATCACCACCAGCAGTTGAATAAGCTAATGGGAAATTACTAGCGCCAAAAACAACAACTGGACCTAAAGGAATAGAAATTTTTCTTAAATCCGGTTTTACAGCTGAAGTTCTTTTTGGATCTCCAGTATCGATTGATGCATTAACCCAATTACCTTCTTTAAGTAGGTTAGCAAATTTATCAAGCTGACCTATTGTTCTAGTTAATTCACCATTAGCTCTTGCTACAGGTAAACCGGTTTCTTTACAATAAATTTCAACAATTTTTTCTTGAATTAATAAAATCTCTTCGACAATTTCTTCCAAAAAAGATGCTCTAGTCTTTCCACTAACTAATTTATATTTTTGAAAAGCTGTTTGAGCTAAATTAATAGTATCTTTAATTTCTTTTTTACTTGCCTCATAAAAATTAAATTCATTTTTTTTATTCAAAAGCGGATTAAAAGTATTAAAGGTCTTTTCACTCTCCGCTGAAGTTGTATTTCCTATATAGTTTTGACCATGTAACATATTAATAATTATATTTAGATAAATCAGGTCGATTTTTCAAAGACCTCTCAATTATATTAACTACTTCTTTTCTTTCCTTTCCAGATAATGGAATTCTTGGTAATCTTACAAATTCTGAACCTATTCCTGTATACTTTTCTGCTAATTTGATATTTTGAACTAATTTTGAATTAATATCTAATTCCAATAATGGTAAGAACCAACGATATATCTCTATAGCCTCCTTTATCATTCCTGCTTTTTGAAGCTTATAAATTGCAACTGTTTCATTTGGGAAGGCGTCAACAAGTCCAGCTATCCATCCATTTGCACCCATGATAAGGCTCTCCAAAGCAATAGTATCAACTCCTGTCATTATCTTTAATCTATCTCCAAATTGATTAATAATTCTTGTCACATTTGAAATATCTCTTGTTGATTCTTTTACTGCTTGAATATTATCATATTTTAATAACTCATCAAACATTTTTAAGGTCACTTCAATTTTGTAATCTACAGGATTATTATAAATCATAATTGGTAGAGAAGTATTTTTTGCGATACTTATAAAATAATTTACTGTTTCCAGATTGCTAGCCTTGTAACGCATTGGAGGTAATATCATTAAACCTTTAGCTCCATCTTTTTCAGCTAATTGAGCTGAAATAATTGCTTCACTTGTTGACTGCTCGGCAATATTCATTAATACTGGAACTTTATTTTTAGTACATTCAACGGTATTTTTAATAAGAATACTTTTTTCTTCTCTAGTTAAAGTACTTGCTTCTCCAAGAGTTCCACCAAGAACTATACCGTTAACTCCAGCTTTTAATTGAGCATCGATATTTATATTAAATAATTTTAAATCTAACTTATCATCCTCTGTAAATTTAGTTGTTACAGCAGGCATAACTCCTTCCCAAATCATATTTTTTTTATTAAAGTTATATTATTTATTTTAATTTAACATAAATAAATCTGATGCAATTCCATCAGACAAGAATTTACCTTTTTTTGAAATATAAAGATGGTCTTTTTCTAAGAATATAAAATTATCTGAAATATATTTTTGAGCATGTTTTAATAATTGTCTTTTATATAAAGAACCAAATTCATTTTCTAAGTGTTTTAAAGAAATTCCTTTATTAGTCCTCAAACCAAACATAATTACCTCGTTAAATTTATCAATTTTTGATAATTTTTCTTGCTCACATGGAATAATATTTTTTTTGATAGACTCTATATACTTTTTATTATTTCTTATGTTCCAACTTCTTTCATTAAGATTAAATGAATGTGCAGAAGGTCCAATTCCGATATATTTTTTTCTTCTCCAATAGGATGAATTGTTGATACTATATTGTCTATTTCTAGCGAAATTTGATAATTCATAGTTCTCAAAACCATGTGATTCTAAAATATTCAATAAAATATAGAATTGTTCTTGTGATTGTTTGTCATCAATATTTTTGATTAATCCTTTTTCTATGTATTTTTTTAAGGCAGTTCTAGGCTCTACGGTAAGTGCATAAGCAGAAATATGATTAATATTTGAACTTAATAAATATTCAATATTTTTAATCCATCTTGAATTATCCATCTTAGGAATACCATAAATAAGGTCAACAGAAATATTATCAAAATATCTACTTGCAAATTTTATACAATTAATCGCCTGATCACTAGTGTGAGACCTATTCAATAATTTTAAGTCTTTTTGAAAAAAAGATTGAACTCCAATACTTAATCTATTTACTACGGATTTAGATAACTCTAGTATTTTTTCTTCGCTCAAATCATCTGGATTAGCCTCTAAAGTAATCTCAACAGATTTACTAACAATATAGTTGTCGAAAACTGTTTGAATTAGTGAATTAATTTCTCTTGTACTCAAAATCGATGGGGTCCCTCCTCCAAAATAAATTGATTTTACTTTCTCATTTTTAAATTCATCTCTACGAAAAGTAATTTCTTTACATAGGGCTGTTAACATTTCAGATTTATATTTTAAAGAAGTCGAGTAATGAAAATCGCAATAGTGACAGGCCTGCTTACAAAAAGGTATATGTATATAAATACTTGAGATATTATTTTATTTTGCTAGTTTGTCTGTATTTTGTTTTATGAAACTTGACCAACTAGAATAATTTTTTTCACCTATTAATTTACCAGAATTATAATAATGACAAACTGCTGCAGCTAAACCATCTGTTGCGTCTAAATTTTTTGGCAATTCTTCTAATTTAAACATTCCCTGTAGCATTCTAGCTACTTGTTCTTTACTAGAATTTCCATTACCTGTAATTGACATTTTTATTTTTTTTGGTAAATATTCTGTTATTGGAATCTCTTTGTTAAGACCAGCAGCCATTGCGACCCCTTGAGCTCTACCTAATTTTAACATACTTTGAACATTCTTACCAAAAAAAGGGGCTTCAATAGCAATTTCATCAGGATTAAATGTTTCAATAAGCTCGTTAGTTCTTTCATAAATTAATTTTAATTTCAAATAATGATCTTTATACTTAACTAAGTTCAACTCGTTAAGTTGCAGAAAAATCATTTTATTATTTACAACTTTAATAATACCGAAACCCATTATTGTTGTTCCCGGATCAATTCCTAAAATAATTCTTTCTTTTTGCATATTCCTTTAATTGTCTGTAGAAACTAAAATTGGCAATTTATATTTACTACTAACAGGTTGACCACGTTTAATAGCTGGGTATAGTTTTGGTAATTTTAATAAACTTTCTGTAAAAATAGAATCTACCAAAGAAATGATCTTCCTATCTAAACTTGAATTTGATATACTTTGGATTAAAATCACTCCGTTTTTTTTTACATTAAAATCTATAAATAAAGTATCATTTATAGATTTATTCATAACTACATTGTTGTTTTTTAAACTATTTTCAAGATTAGCACTAATAGTTGTTACAAAACAATTAAAATTTAACTTCTTATTACTAATTGTATCACAATTTTGAAATCTAGGGAATTGATCAACGTCATTCCAATTAAATGTTTTCATTTCATTGGAAACTATTTCATCAATTTCTATTTCCTTTTTTAATTTCAAATCACAAGATGAAATAAAAAAAATAATTATTAAAATAAAATTATATTTCATGATTTATTTATAAACTGAAATTACAAAAAATTTAAAATATTTTATATTTGAATATTAATTATATTTGATATTTAAATAGCAGTACATGTATACTTTTTTACTATTAATTTCATTCTTATTAATTATTACAGGTATTATTGGAAGTTTTCTTCCTGTAATCCCAGGCCCTTTAACAAGTTGGTTAGGTTTATTTAGCATAAGTTATATAAATGATTTTGATGTTTCTAACCTTCTTTTAATTATAACACTAATTTTAGCAATTATCATTTTTATTGTTGATTACTTTATGCCAATTATTGGATCAAAACTATTAGGTGGTACAAAGTATGGAGTCATAGGAACAACAATTGGTTTAATTATAGGTTTACTTAGTCCCATACCATTTGGCTTGTTAATTGGCGCATTTCTTGGGGCTTTAACTGGAGAAATAATTGCTGGTAAAAATATTAATGAAGCTATAAAACCAGCCTTAGGATCTATTATTGGAGTTATTAGCTCTAGTGGTATAAAATTCATCACCTCTTTTGCTTATATGGGTATATATTTTTGGATATTGTGGAGTAACTTGAGTTGGTCAATGCTATTTTGAGCAACCTTCTGAAGTAGAAGTAGAAATAATTTCAGTTGTAAAACTGTTATTTGAAGACTTTTCGTTTATTCTATTTACTAACAATTCAGCAGATCTTTCTCCTATTTTTACAGCATGTTGATTGATTGTAGTTAATCTAGGTACAGAAAGCATAGAAATTAAATTATCCCCAAACCCTACAACAGATAAGTCATCAGGCACGTTTATACCTAACTGAGAAGCTATATTTATAGAAAGAACTCCAGAAAGATTATCAGCAGCTATAATAGCATCGAGACCTTTTGAGTTTAGAATAAAGTTTTTAATAGATTGATGAACATTATTTGAATAAGATAAATTTTTATCTTCTTTTGAAAGATTAGATTGATCAGAGAGTTTTAGAATTAGTTTATCGTCACACTTTCCAAAACAATCAAAGAAAGCTTTTCTATATCCATTAGTTCTATATTGACCAACATTTAAACTATTAATAGATGTTATAAAACCTATTCTTTTTCTACCCATAGAAACCAAACTTTTGAACTCATTGTAAATAGTATCAAAATCATCAATTATAACTTTATCACAACTAATTTTGTCAGTTATTCTATCAAACATAACCAATGGAGTATCTTTTAAAATTAGATTTTTGATATGAGAGAAATCATTTTTTTTTATAGTCTCCTGTGAAATAGCCATCATAACTCCATCTACTGCTCCAGATCCAAAAATTTGTAAATAATCGATCTCTTTAATGATTGATTCTCTAGAGAAGTATGTTATAATATCATATCCCAGTTCCTCAGCTTTTTTTTGAATTCCAAACAAAACTTTTGCATAAAATCTGTTTAAAATATCCGGTAAAACTACTCCTAAAGTTAAAGTTCTATTATTTTTTAAACTTAAGGCAATTTTATTTCTTTTGTAATTTAACTTATTAGCTAAATTTTGAACCCTTTCAATAGTATCTTGACTTATTTCATCACTATTATTAAGTGCTTTTGAAACAGTTGAAACTGAAACATTTAATTCTAAAGCTAATTGTTTAAGGGTAATCATTATTATTATTTTATTAATTCAAATGACTTATAGTCAGATACATCAGAGTTGGTTCCGATAAAAACACTAAATTCACCAGCTTCAGACTCCCAAACATCATTAGCAGTGTAGTAAGTTAGTAATGAATTATCAATTTTAAAATTAACTTCTTTAGTTTCTCCAGGATTTAATTCAACAATTTCAAATCCCTTTAATTCTTTTATAGGCCTAGCAAGACTACCATAGTGATCTCTAATATATAATTGAACAACCTCTTTACCATTGTAATTACCAGTATTTCTAATTAATACTGTAGCAATTAAGCTATCCGTATTTGAAATCTTATCTTTACTAAGTTTAAGTTCAGAATATTCAAAATCTGTATAACTTAATCCATATCCGAATGGATATAAAGGACTATTTTCAACGTCAGCATATGTTGATTTAGTTACTTCATCTGATGAAGTTCCTGGTCTTCCTGTTTTTTTATAATTATAATATACTGGAGCTTGACCAACATTTCTAGGAAATGACATTGTAAGTTTACCACTTGGATTATAATTTCCATATAGCACTTCAGCAATTGCATTTCCAGATTGTGTTCCTAAATGCCATGTTTCTAATATTGCTGGAATATGTTGATCAGCCCACGACAAATTTAATGGTCTACCATTCATTAAAACTAATACAATATTTTTATTTACTTTGTATATCTCTTCTAATAACTCTTGTTGAAGGCCTGGTAAACCAAGTTCAGTTCTACTTCTTCCTTCTCCTGACTGAAAACCTTCTTCACCTAAAACCATAATTACAACATCAGCTGATTTTGCAGAAACCTTAGCTTGTTCTATCCCTGTCTTATCAGTTTTGTTTAATTTAACTCTATTGTGAAAATTAGTTTCTCCATAATATAGATCAACTCCTTTTTTGTAATTAATAGTGTTTGAACCATTATTATTTAATCCTTCTAAAACTGTAACAGCTGTATTACTATCAGCAGCTCCTCTCCAGTTTCCAAGAGGACTATTATTATCATTAGCCAATTGACCTATTAAAGTTATTTTTTGACCTTCATTTTTAAGAGGCAATAAAGACCCTTGATTTTTAAGAAGTACAATAGATTTTTTAGCCATATCTAAAGCTGCTAATTGATTTTTTTTACTTCCTATAACTGTTTTTTCTCTTTCTAAATCACAATATTTGTAAGGATCCTCAAATAAACCTAAATCATATTTAACTCCCAAAATTCTTTTCACAGCATCGTCTATAACACTAATATCGACTTTTCCATTAGAAACTAAACCCTGAAGTTCTCTTACGTATAAACTTGATTCCATATCCATGTCAGATCCAGCATTAACAGCAAGCTCTGCAGCTTGAACACCGTCTTTTGCGTAACCGTGAGGAATCATTTCACCAATAGATCCCCAATCGGAGACAACAAATCCTTCAAATCCCCAGTCACCTTTTAAAATATCTCTTTGTAAAAATTTACTTCCAGTTGCAGGAATTTCATTTAATGTATTAAATGCGTTCATAAAAGTACTTACTCCTGCATCAAGTGCGGCTTTAAATGGAGGTAAAACATTGTTGTAGAGTGTATATTTATTGATATCTGCAGTATTATAATCTCTACCTGCTTCCGGAAATCCATATGCAGCAAAATGTTTAGCACAAGCTGCAATAGTATTAAAATCTGATAAATTTTCTCCCTGGAATCCTTTAACTCTTGCTGCAGCAATAACGCTACCTAAATATGTATCTTCTCCAGCTCCTTCCATTACTCTTCCCCATCTTGCATCTCTGTATATATCAACCATAGGAGCAAAAGTCCAATTTAAACCTGCTGCTGCTGCTTCCTCAGCAGCAATTCTTGCAGATTTTTCTATAGCTTTTATATCCCAACTAGCAGATTCAGCAAGAGGGATAGGGCTTATTGTCTTATATCCGTGAATAACATCAAATCCAAATATTAATGGGATTCCAAGTCTAGTTTCTTCAACTGCAATTTTTTGTAAAGCATATACCTTCTCTACTCCAGTAACATTAAGCATAGAACCAACTAACCCGTTTCTTAAATCATCATATCTTGCTTTTTCATAACCTTCTTTAGGTAATGGACCTGTAGCATCCCAAAAACCATTATATTGATTCATTTGGCCTACTTTTTCTTCTAAAGTCATTTTTGACATTAAGTCATTTATAAAAATTTCTTTTTCTGAATTATTATTATTACAACTAGTAATAATTAATAATGTAAATAATAAGTAACTTAATTTTAAAATATTTGATTTCATTAATTTGATATTTATAATATTAATTTTCGTAAACTCTAATATAATCTACTTCCATTGTAGATTCAACAAAATTTGGATCTATACTAAACCAAGAACCTCCCATGGCAACATTTAGTATAAAGAAATGAGGTGCATCAAAGGGCCAATTTTCAAGTGTTTTTGGAGATGGGTTGTAGGTATAATACAATTCATCGTCAATAAAAAATTGAATTTTTTCAGAATTCCAATTCATAGAGTAAATATGAAATTCTGTAAAATCAGTAATAATTTTTTCTCCTTTTGTCCAGGTATCTCCATGGCTGTATGGAGTATGAATTGAACCAGCAATTACAGTAGGATTATGCCCCCAATGTTCCATAATATCTATTTCTCCACACTCAGGCCAACCTACAGAATAATGATTCGATCCTAGCATCCAAAGAGCTGGCCATGTACCTTGTCCTTCAGGCAATTTTGCTCTTATATCTACTCTTCCGTATTGAAATTCAAATTTATTTCTACTAACTATTCTTGAAGATGTATATTCAAATCCTTGATAAGATTCTGCTTTAGCTGTAATTTTTAATACTCCATTTTCAACTTTAGAGTTTTCTAATCTATTTGTGTAATATTGAGATTCTCCGTTTCCCCATCCCCAATCACCATTACCAATTTCATGTGTCCAATTATTATAATCAATTGACCCAGTTTCATTAAATTCTTCAGACCATATTAGTTCTGACTCAGAATCTTGAGTTACATAAACAGAAATAGATTCAAAATCAATAGAGTAATTGCCAGTTTGAGAATATGCATAAACGTAAATTGTGTATTCATTTAATCCAGGATTGGTATAAGTATATTCAATATTTCCACTAGTGCTTTCTATAACTTCACCATTTCCAAATCTAAATTCATAATTAGTAGCATTTGTAGCCGTAGCTGTACAAATTATTTTTCCACTACCATCACCATTTAAATTATCGTTATTTTGTCCTTGTATTTCTATATTTAAATTTAAATCTGTAGGAATTATCTCTTCATCAACTATAGAGACATTTTCGCCAATAATAGAAGAGTTTTCACTTGAGCAAGAAGTAAAAAATAATAATATTAAGATGATTATTCTAAACATAGTTAATTTTAAGGCCATAAATATAACTAAAAAAGAGAGAAATGATTAATCATTTCTCTCTTTTTCAATCATACACTAATGGAGTATTTTACAGCTCATTAGTTAATGTTATATACCAAGCTAAACCTTCAAATCCAATTGTTTTAAGTACTAAGGTATTAGAAGTTCTATCAATAATTTTGTAGGTATGAGTACCTCCAACGTAAAAACCAAAGAAACCATTACCATCTAGATATATATGTTCCTGACCACCAGGTGCACCTATATTCCAATTTGAAGTAAAGTCGTCAGTTGGATAATATTCATATTCATTGTTTCCATTGGCAGTTAATCCTTGATCTCCGATAAATTCATCTGCAAGTGGAGGCGCTTTACCAAAAATGCTTCCAAAGGTCTCTACAGTTAAAGTACCGTCAGGTGTAAAGGTATACCTATCATCATACATGCCTGTATCTAATTTGTCAAAAGCAGCAGCTTGCCACCAATCTGGTGTATCAATTTCAGATGGACCAACACCCATATGACCAAATTCTTCAGCTAAAACTCTCCAGCTTCCAGTAAACATAGCTTCTAAAAGATCTGCTGGAGGAGTGTATAGAACTAAAACATCTACTGAAATAGAAGTATTAGCAACAACACCAGCTGTTCCAATAGCAATAACAGTAACATCATAAGTGCTTAATCCTGTGGTAGAAAAATTGTAAGTAATCATTCCACTTGGAGCCATCGTTTCAATTCCATTACTAATAAATTTGTAAGTAATAGCATTATCAGCAAGAGCTGTTAAATGAACTACACCACTTCCGTCTCCGTTAATATTGTCAGCATCTGAACCAACAATATCAGCAGTAACCTGAAGATTTGATGGGTTTATTATATCTCCAAATTCATGATCTTCAGTTTCACATGAGGTAATTAATAGCGCAGTAATTAATAGAAGAGAATTGAATAAATATTTTATTTTTTTCATTTTTATATTTTTTTAATTAACCAATTTTATTTCATCAAAGTGATATACACCTTCTCCTGTATTTCCAAAATCATAAAATACTATAAAAGATACATAATCTAAATCAGGTGCTAAGCTAAAGTCATAAGTTAAAGTTTCCCACTCGTTAGCTACAGTAGTTGTCATATCAAATTCATACGTTAATCCATCTACATTACCTTCCGAAGTCTCTAATTTAACTTTTACTACTTTACCCACCTCAGGTGAATATGATTGAATTTGAATTTGATTCATTCCTGCAGAAGAGAAGTTAATAGCTTCAACAGTAATACCCATTCCTCCCCAAACTTCTGAACCTTCAGTTTTTGTACACTGCATAACATTAGATGTAGTGTTTGATCCAGAAATATTTGGATTTTCCACAACTTGTACTCCTTCAACTCCTCCAAATGAAAAATTAGCAGGAGCATCTCCTTCAAAATCTTCAATAGGTATTGATGGCGCTTCTGTAGGAATATATTCTCCAAGACCAACTTGAACTTCATCAAAGTGATAAACTCCTTCATCTTGATTTCCAAAATCATAAAAAACAATAAATGATGTGTAATCTAAATCTGGTGCAGCAGAGAAATCATAAGTTAAAACTTCCCATTGATTTGCAACTGTTGTTGTCATATCAAACTCATAAGTTAAACCATCAATATTACCCTCAACAGTTTCTAGCTTAACTTTTACTACTTTCCCTGCCTCAGGTGCATAAGAGTTAATTTTAATTTGATTAGTACCGTTGAAATTAATTATACCATCAATAGCAAATCCCATTCCTCCCCAAACTTCAGCTCCATCAGTCTTAGTGAATTGCATTACAGTAGATGTCGTATTTATTCCTGATGGATTAGGGTTAGTTACTGCTTGAACTCCTTCAACTCCTCCAAATGAAAAATTACCTGGCACATCTCCTTGAAAATCTTCTACAGTCGTAAAATTGGATACTGCTGGAAGCGAAAGTCGGATATTATCAAAATAGTAATATGTATCATCACCTACATTTCCAAAATCAAAGAATATTACAATCCTATCATAATCTTGTGATAAATCAGATGCACTAAAGTCATAAATTAATGTTTCCCAGCCTTGATTAATAGTAGTTGTCATATCAACTTCTGTATTGATATCAGGATTTGCAGAGTTTTCAAGTTTTAACTTTACTACTTCACCAACATCAGATGTCCATACATCTACAGCTATATTATTTAATGAAGAAAAATCAACAGGCTCATCTATTGTCAAAAATGAACCAGCCCAAACTTCAGCTCCGTTAAACTTTAAGGACTGACCTACAGTTGAACTTGTATTAATACCACTTGCGTCAGGATTAGGAATCACTGTACTTTGGGCATTTCCAAAATCAACAAAAGAATAATTTAATGTTGGATCTTCAAAATCAATAGGCATCAATAATGGGTTAACAATAGTTACTACCTCAGAGTACTCAGTTGTTGCTGCTCCACCACTTAAGGCTACAACAGTGACCGTGTATTCTCCAACTGAGGAATAAGTATATGTTAGTGTTTCTCCAATTTGTAGAGGAGTAGGCGCCTCATCATCTCCTTGATCTCCAAAAAATACTTCAAAAGATGCAGCTAAATCTGCCGATGCAGATACAGTTATATCAAAAGCATTACCAGGTACATTATTAATTGTAACTGATAGATTTTCAGGTGCAGAATAAGATACTACAACCGATACAACTGTCTCAGTCACTTCACCATTTAAACCAACCGCTGTAATTATTGCCTCGTAGGTTCCTTCTGGATAAGTATGAACGACAGAGTTTCCTGGATTCACAGAATCTGAAGAATCGGAACCATCTCCAAAATCAACAGAGTAACTAACAACTCCCTCACCTGTTGGAGTTATTGTAACTACTCCTGTATTGTCTTGAGTTATGCTAATCATTGCAGAAACATTTGTAGGTGCTTCAATAGATTCGACAAAATCAATATTATTTTCAACTTCTTCTACACATGAGAGTATCAGAAAAGAAGCTATAAATATGTTTAATAAATATTTTAAATTTTTCATGTTTTTTATAAATTATTGTTTAGTAACCAGGATTTTGAATCAAACCAGAAATATCAATTTCAGCTTGTGGAATTGGAAAAACTTCATGCTTTCCTTCAACAAATCCATTAATTGTTGATGCAGCCTGATTAGTTCTAACTAAATCAAAAAATCTGTGACCTTCCATCGAAAGTTCAAAATTTCTCTCAGTCCAAATAGCATCTCTTAAAGCAGTTCCAGTAGCATTAATATCATGGTCTTGATCTCCGAAAGCTCTTCTTCTAACCTCATTTAGATATTGTTGAGCTAAAGCATCACTAATACCACCTCTATTGTTAGCCTCAGCCGCCATTAGTAAGACATCAGCGTATCTAATTACTCTATTATTATTTAAATAATTTAATTCCGTTTGAGCTCCACTTTGACCTGCTCTTGGGATATATTTATTGTTATAGTAGCCAGTATGTTCATAACCTTCGGTATAGTTCGCACCAGTAGCAGCAGCATAAGCAACCATATCCAAAATAGAAGCATCTCTTCTAGTATCTCCTTCTTCAAATGATTAATATAAAGAATTTACAGGGACATTAAAACTCCATCCTTGAGCGTATTCAGGTCCATCCCAGCCTCTTGGGCCATTGTGTATTATACCAAAATTACCTTCTGAACACTGAGGGCAACCCCAATCATACCAATTAGATGTGTTAGTGTATTGAATTTCAAATACTGATTCAGGACCATTCTCTCCAAAAGATAAAAATTGAGAACCATAATCAGGGACAAGAGAATAAACTCCGATTACTTGATCAAATGCTGCAGCAGCTTCTGTAAATTTATCTTGGTATAGCAATACTTTACCAAGTAAAGCATTAGCTGTGAATTTATTAACTCTACCAACTTGACTTTGAGAATTTGGCAAATTCGAAATAGCATTTTGAAGGTCTAATTCAATTTGAGCATAAACTTCTTCTTTTGGAGTTCTTGAAAGTGTTCCTGCATCTCCAGCAGTTAATCTAGCATCAACAAATAATGGAACATCCCCAAAGAATCTTACTAATTCAAAATAATAATAAGCTCTTAAAAAGTATACTTCACCATAAAGAGCATCTTTACCATCAAAATCTATTAATGATTTATTTTCCTCCATGTAGTTAGCTCTATTTACACCTTCATACAACCATTGCCAAATTGACCTTAAATTATCATTGTTAGGATAATGAGTCATATCATCTATTTGCTGTAAACCTATTACATCAGTTGCACTTTCACCACCACACAATGAATTATCAGAGGCAATATCTCCAATCAATGAATTTAAGTAAAGCCATTGTAAAACATCATAAGTTCCTACAAGGGCTGCTTCATAGTCGCTTTGAGTTTTAAAATATACGTCAGCTGTGATAGCGTAACCTTCAATTGGTTCGTAATCTACGTGATCAGCACATGTGTATGACATGATACTAACAGTAACTAATAAAAATAATTGTTTAATTTTTTTCATAATTTCTATTATTAAAATTTAATGTTTAATCCCATTGACCATGTTCTTGGTTGTGGGTAGGTTCCTATATCAATACCAGTGTTTAATACACCATCATTTGAAATTTCTGGATCATAACCAGAATACTCAGTTAAAGTAAGTAAGTTTTTAACCTGCGTGTATGCTCTGATTTCATCAAAACCAATCTGGTTTGCAAATGATTCTGGGAAAGTATATCCAAGTTGGATATTTTTAATTCTAAGGTAACTTCCGTCTTCAATATATCTATCGGATGCTCTTCTGTTATTATTTGAATCAATAAATGATACTCTAGGTTCAGAATTACTAGTTCCTGCTCCAGTCCATCTATCTAATGTTGAAGCAAATCGATTAGTATAATTTAAGTTTCTTTCATAAGCTCTGTAAATATCATTACCTACAGATGCGTATGTAAATACACTAAAATCAAAATTCTTATAATCAACAGCTAAATTCCACCCAATTGTAAAATCAGCAAAAGGGTCACCTATTTCAGTTCTATCACTATCATTTATAATTCCGTCCGAATTAACATCAACAAATCTTATGTCACCAGGGGCTGCTCCATTTTGAGTTGCATGAGAATTAACCTCTGATTGAGACTGAAAAATTCCATCAGTCTTATAACCAAAGAAATATCCTGGACTAAATCCTTCTTCAAATCTTACAATTGGAGTGTAAGGAATTCCATATCCAGCTCCCCATATGTATCTATCTCCATTATTAATTTCTAATACTTCGTTATCCGAAGTTGTAAAATTAACATTAGTACTTACATTCAATTCTTTTCCAATTGTTGTGTTATATGACAATGAAGCATCAATACCTGTACTTTGAGTTTTACCAATATTTGTTGTTGGAAAACTTGGAGTTCCTAGGTATAGTGATAGATTAGGGGCAAATAATAAATCATCTACAGTTTTCTTGAAATAATCTACTGTAATAGATAGCTTATTATCAAACAATCTTGTATCTATTCCAAAATTCATTTGAACTTGATTCTCCCATGAAACATCTTCGTTAGGTACTGATCCTAGTGCTGAACCATTAATAATGCTACCATCAAAAGTATAACTTGGGAAAGTTGAAATAAGTGCAAACTGAGGATTTATATTATCGTTACCAAGTGAACCATAACTTGCTCTAAATTTTAAATAATCTAAAGGTGTGTCCTGGAAAAAATCTTCTTTGGAAACTACCCATCCCAATGATGCTGAAGGAAAGAATCCAAATTTATTATTAACTCCAAAAGATGTTGAACCATCTACTCTTCCAGTAAAAGAGAAATAGTACTTTTCTTGATAATCATATAATAATCTTGAAAAATAAGAAACATTTCTACCCACATATTGCCATGATCCTGAGGTTTGCTGGGAAGCATTTCCAGTTGCAGCACTTATGTCTGCATAATCCCATGAATTAAAAGGGACATCTTCATTGAAAGCTCCAATATATTCACCTTTATTTTCACCAATTGAAAAACCTAAGACAGTTTGAAAGTTATGATTCTCGTTAACTGTGAAATCATAATTAGCATAAGTTTCAAAAGTATAATTAAAATAGTTTGTTTTAGATTCAGATACTCTATTATGAGTAGATACTATAGTACCTTCAGAATCAACAGAAACTATAGGACTTAGATCTTCATTAGCATTTGTAGCGTTGTGACCTGTACCATAAAATGCTAAGGGTATAAAATTTTTGTTATAAATATCTACAAATGTGTAACCAAATCTAGAGGTAACTTTTAAATTATCCATTAAATCATGTTGTAATTCTATCTTTCCGGTTAATTTATTTGTATTTCCCTCATTATAAGTATTATCAATCTGAGCTAATGGATTAATTATCTCTTGAGTAATAGTCTCACTAATTCCAAAACTACCATTCTCATAAGGATTAACTGTTGGATCAAAATTTAATGCATTTGAAAGAACACTATTAATCCCATTTTCTGGCAAGCCTTTTCCTTTAATATTAGTGTAATTTGTATTAACTAATAACTTTGTTTTGTCTGTCAAGTCAGTGTTAATATTTGTTGTAAAGTTTGTTCTATTAAAAAATGATTTATTGGATGGACCAACAACACCATCTTGACCTAAATATCCTGCAGATACATAATAAGAAGTTTTATCGCTACCACCAGAAGCTGTTAACGAATGATTAATTAGAGCTGCATCATTTATGACCTCTTCTTGCCAGTCAGTTCCTTTACCAAGGCCAGAAAGATTAGGATAAATTAATCCTTCACCAGCTGCCATACTAGCTTCATTTAAAATTGCTCCATATTCACTTGCATTTAAAACATCAATTTTTTTAACCACTGATTGATTTCCAACTGAGGTATTAAAGTTAAAAGAAGTGTCAGTATTTCTTTCACCAGTTTTAGTTGTAACAACAATAACTCCACTACCACCTTTAACACCATATATTGATGCTAAAGCAGCATCTTTTAAAACATTTACTGATTTAATGTCACTTGGATTAAGTGAATTTAAATCATCAATTGATTGGGAAACACCATCAATTACAACAAGTGGTGCATTACCTGCATATGATGTTATACCACGTATTAAAACAGTAGGTTTAGATCCTGGCGAACCACTAGAAATAATATTTATACCTGAAGCTTGACCCTGAAGAGCATCTTCAACTCTAACAGGCTTAATTGCTTCAATAGCGCTAGAACTTACAGTTGAAACTGCTCCAGAAATATCACTCAATTTTTGAGTACCATAACCAATAACAACAACTTCATCTAATTCACTAAGATCTTCGTTTAAAATTACTGAAAGCTGTTTTTGCATCCCAACCTCGACTACAACAGTTTGGTACCCTAAATAACTAAACACTAACTTAGAATCAGAATCAATATTTGATAGTGAAAAATTTCCATCAAAATCAGTTACAGCACCATTATTTGAATTTTCAACAGTAACATTAACTCCTGCGATTGGAATAAGGTTGGCATCTGAAACTTTTCCAGAAATATTCTGGCTCTGTAAAGAAGAGAACATCGTCGCAACAAACAGACATAAATTTAAAAATGTTAATTTCATAATTTGTTTTTAAATGAATTTTTGAAAAATTAATTTTTCTATTTATTAAAAAATATTTAACAAACAGTGTGCCGAAATTACAACATATGTATATTTATATTATGATATTTACTTATTTTTCAAAAAAATTTAATGAATTTGTAAATATGCTATTTTATTGTTAATGAATTTTCAAAATAAGTGAGAATACTTTAATGGTTCCGCGAAAACGTTATAGTGATACTTTATTGCTTCAAATATACCATTAAATAACCTAAATATTATATTAAAATAAAAAAGCATCCCTATTTCAAAAATATGAAAAAGGAAAGCTTTCCATTGGTTTAAAAAAAACCCTAACACTTAAAGTGTTAGCAACACAACATTTTATTTTGCGGTCTGGACGGGACTCGAACCCGCGACCCCCTGCGTGACAGGCAGGTATTCTAACCAACTGAACTACCAGACCGTTGCATTATTGCGATGGCAAATATACATTTGATTTTCAATACAACAAATGTTTTAGTGAAAATTTATCCTAATTAATTACATTAAGCTATCCAGTGCAGCAGAGTAAGTTTCTTTAGGGGCAACCCCAACATGCCTGTCTATTAATTCACCATTATTAAAAACTAATACGGTTGGTATATTTCTAACACCATATTTAGCAGCAAACTCTTGATTGGAATCTATATCAACTTTGCCTACGACAGCTTTACCATCATATTCTTTACTTATTTCGTCAATGATTGGTCCTACCATTCTACATGGCCCACACCATGCAGCCCAAAAATCAACTAAAACTGGCTTATCACTTTTTAAAACAGTTTCTTCAAAACTTTGATCATTTATTTCTAACGCCATAATATTAAATATTTATTTAAATGTTTTTTTCAAAATTAACTAAATATTTTCTAATTTAATTTGAAAAGTATTTTTTCTTTATCTAATTCATCAAGAAGTTTTTGTGAAATATCTACTTTTTTGTTTTCACTAATTAAATCTAATTTAACTTTTTCTTCATTATCATAAATAACAAAATCTAATCTATGATTTCCATTATATGAATCTATTATACTTTTTAATTTATTGATTTGTATATCATTAATTTCATTGATTTTAAGTTGAATAGAGAGTTTTTTTGCAAAAGAACCCAAAACATCATGAAGGAGTTTAAAACTATTGAATTGTATCCTTGGACTGCCTTTTTTGCCAGTATCTCTATTTTGCCAACCTTCTTTTATAAGGGACTTAATAAAAAGAAAATTATTTTCAGTCAAAAAATGTTTAAATTTTAAATACTCCTCTCCAAATATTCTAAACTCACAAGAATCTACATAGTCTTCGACAGTAAAAGATGCCCAACCTTTTCCTTGCCTACTTATTCTATGTTCAACTTCTGTAATTATTCCCCCAAAAGATAGTTCTTTATTTATAAAATTTTCAACATCTTTAAAAGCTGTAACATTTGAGTTACAAAATGTATTCATTTCTACTCTAAAATCATCTAATGGATGGCCAGATATATAGATTCCAACCACTTCTTTTTCTCGTGCCAATTTTTCTAATGGATCCCATTGACTACATTGTGGGATTATTGGTTCTGTAAATTCCATTTCATTAGAGTTTTCAAATAAACTTACTTGTGCGGAATTTAAGTTCTCTTGATATTTAGCAGCATGTCTAATAGTTTTTTCTAAAAAAGTTATTCCATCTCCATCATCATTAAAATATTGAGCTCTGTGTGCATTATTAAAACAATCAAACGCACCTGAAGCTGCAAGATTATCAAAAGCTTTTTTATTAGCAGCTCTTAAATCAACTCTTTTTGCTAAATCAAAAATTGAATTAAATTGACCTTCTTTTTTTCTGTTATTTACAATTGTGGCTACTGCAGAAGCACCAACACCTTTTACAGCACCCATACCAAACCTAATTTCATTGTTTCTATTCACGGAAAATTTGTAGTAAGACTCATTCACATCAGGTCCAAGTACACTTAATTTCATTCTCTTACACTCTTCCATAAAAAATGTAACAGACTTTATATCATTCATATTATTAGAAAGTACTGCAGCCATATACTCTGCCGGGTAATTTGCTTTTAAATATGCTGTCTGATATGCAATCCATGCATAACAAGTTGAATGTGATTTATTAAAAGCATAACTAGCAAAAGCCTCCCAATCTTTCCAAATCTTTTCTAACTTTACAACATTTAATCCTTTAGAAGATGCTTGATTTAGAAACTTTGGCTTCATTTTATCGAGAACTTCTTTTTGCTTTTTTCCCATTGCTTTTCTTAACACATCTGCTTCACCTTTAGAAAAATCAGCAAGTTTTTGAGATAATAACATTACTTGCTCTTGATAAACAGTTATTCCGTAAGTCTCTTGTAAATATTCTTCCATTTCTGGCAGATCATATTCTATTTTTTCAACACCTTGTTTTCTATTAATAAAAGTTGGTATATATTCCATAGGGCCTGGTCTATATAATGCATTCATTGCAATTAAATCATCAAACACAGTTGGTTTTAAGTCTTTTAAATGTTTTTGCATTCCAGCTGACTCATATTGAAAAACTCCAACCGTTTCTCCTCTTTGAAACAATTCAAAAGTTTTAACATCATCAAGTGGAAAAGAATCAGGATCTAAAGCAATACCATGTTTTGCCTTAACAATCTTTACAGTACTCTTTATTAGAGTAAGAGTTTTTAAACCTAAAAAATCCATTTTCAACAACCCTGCTTGTTCAACCACCGAATTATCAAATTGTGTAACATATAAATCAGAGTCTTTTGCAGTAGCAACAGGAACAAAATTTGTAATATCATCAGGTGTAATTATAACTCCACAAGCATGAGTTCCAACATTTCTTACAGACCCTTCTAAAATTCTCGCTTGACTTAAAGTCTCAGCTTCTAGATCAGAACCATTCGAAATAGATAAAATTTGATTTACCTTTTCTAAATCCTCTGGTCTAAATTTTTCTCTTAACTTATTTTGATCTGTTTCAAAAATTGTTTTAAGTTTTGACATATTTGGAATTAACTTAGCAAGTCTATCCGCATCATTTAAAGGTAAATCTAAAACTCTAGCTGTATCACGGATTGATGATTTTGCAGCCATTGTTCCGTAAGTAATTATTTGTGCAACTTGAGAGTCTCCATATTTATCAATGACATAATTCATTACTTTACCCCTTCCTTCGTCATCAAAATCAATATCAATATCAGGCATACTAACTCTATCTGGATTCAAAAATCTTTCAAAAAGTAAATCGTATTTAATAGGGTCAATATTTGTGATCCATAAACAATATGCAACTACAGACCCAGCAGCTGATCCTCTTCCAGGACCAACTGAAACTCCCATATTTCGAGCTTCTCTAATAAAATCTTCAACTATCAAAAAATAACCAGGATACCCTGTATTCTCAATAGTTTTTAATTCAAAATCGATTCTTTCCTTTAAATCATCCGATAAATCTCCATATCTTTTTTTTGCACCTACATATGTTAAATATTTCAAGTAATTATTTTCTCCTCTTTTACCACCATCTAAGACATCTTCATTATTAATGAATTTCTGAGGAATTTCAAACTTTGGAAGTAAAACATCTCTAGAAAGACTAAAATGCTCAACTTTATCTAATATTTCTTGAATATTAATTATAGAATCAGGATAAGACCTAAATAATGACTTCATTTCGTCTGAGTTCTTATAATAATATTCATGATTTGGCAAACCATACCTAAATCCTCTACCTTTTCCTATTGGGGTAGATTGTTTTTCTCCATCTTTAACACAGAGTAAAATATCATGTGCATTAGCATCTTCTTTCTCACAATAATAATTATTATTTGTAGCTATTAATTTAACATCATGTTTTTTTGAAAATCTACTTAACACCTCGTTAACTACTTTTTCATTTTCTTGACCATGATTCATGATTTCCAAATAAAAATCACTACTAAAATTTTGTTTCCACCACAATAATGATTCTTCTGCTTGAGTCTCTCCAATATTTAATATTTTTGAAGGAATTTCTCCATATAAATTACCACTCAAAACAATTATATCTTGTTTGTATTTAAGAATTAAATTTTTATCAATTCTAGGTACATAATAAAAACCTTTTGTAAATGCAATAGATGACAACTTAGCTAAATTTTGATAACCATTCTTATTTTTTGCCAATAAAACTATCTGATATCCGTAATCTTTATGAGATTTATTTAAATGATCCTCACATACATGAAACTCACAACCAATAATTGGTTTTATAGGCTTTTTTTTATCTGCAGAATCTTCTAATTCTAGACTTTCATTGTACTTATTAATTTCATTAATAAATCTAAATGAACCCATCATATTAGCATGATCGGTTAAAGCTACAGCATTAAAATCATTTTTAGCGGTAAAACGTATTAGCTCCTTAACACTTATAGTAGATTGTAAGACAGAAAATTGAGAATGATTATGAAGATGTACAAAATTTGCTTTTAAAAAATCCTCACTAACTTCTTGATTGTCTGAAATTAATTTCGATGAAACTAAATCATTTTTATTTTTTAATTTTAAAGATTTTTTTTTGAGATTTACATGATTTAAACCAATAGACTCTATAGTTGATGAGTTATTTTTTATAAAATTAACCATATCCTCTTCAGACTGATCAAGTTCCTCCAAAGAATAATTTTTTATTCTAATAAGTTCTAAAAAACATCTTGAAGTAGCCTCAACATCTGCAGTTGCATTATGAGCTTCTGCGAATTGTTTAGAAAACAAATAGTAATGTAATTCAGTTAGTGTAGGAAATTTAAATTTACCTCCTCTTCCTCCTGGTATTTTACACAAACTAGCAGTTTTTTCATAACAAGTATCCAGTACTTTTAAATTTGTTATTTCATTTTCAATGTTTTTTCTGAAAAATTCACATCCAATTATATTTAAATCAAAATTTACATTGTGTCCAACTATAAATTTTGATTTTTTTGCAGCAAGATTAAATTCATTTAAAACTTCAATTAAATCAACTCCTTCATGTAAAGCTAATTCCGTTGAAATGCCATGTATTTTCTCTGAGTCGTAAGGAATATTATAGTTTTCCGGTTTAATTAAATAATCTTTATTTTCTAAACAGTTTCCTAAATCATCATGTAATTGCCATGCAATTTGCACACACCTTGGCCAATTATCAATATCTGAAACAGGTGATTTCCATTTTTTTGGAAGACCTGTAGTCTCTGTATCAAAAATTAAATACATTAAATTTAGTCTTGATTAGATATTAACAATGGAATTCTATAAAAAATTCCCTGAGATATATTAACAGTTAAATTGCCTGAAGAATCATAGGCATTAAAGTTAAAAGTACCACTTACTTTAGAATCTGCAGTAATTTCATTAATAGTTATTTCTCCGTCACTAAAATAAGCTATACTAGCTATTCCATCGTTTAAAGTTGAATATTGTATAGAATCTTGGTAAGTAGCTTCACTGATCATATTATCTCTAAGATCAAATGTATTTAATGAAATAGATGGGAATCTTAAAGTAATTGCTGAATTAAAATTATTACCTGAAATAATACCTTCACCCAAGGAGTTAGTGGTAATACTAAAATCAGTAGCTTCCCATAAATTAACTCCGTTTACCTTAGCTTGTAATGTTGGAATTCTATCCTCTAATTGAGTAGTACAGCTAGTAATTGTAATAATTATTAATAGAATATAAGAGATTCTTTTCATAAAGTTTAATATTTATTATAAATGTAAAACAAAAAAACAAAAGAATTAATTAGAATTAGAAATTATTGTTATATTTGCGCACTCATTAATAACCGAGGTCGAGAACCTCACAAATTAATATATATGCCAGTAAAAATAAGATTACAAAGACACGGTAAAAAAGGGAAACCATATTATTGGATAGTAGCTGCTGATTCAAGATCTAAAAGAGATGGTAGATATTTAGAAAAATTAGGAAGCTATAACCCTAATACTAATCCTGCGACTATAGATTTAGATATAGACAAGTCAATTGAATGGCTTAAAAATGGAGCTCAACCTACAGACACTGCTAGAAATATATTATCCTATAAAGGAGTTATGTTAAAACTTCACCTGTTAGGTGGTGTAGCAAAAGGAGCATTAACTTTAGAAGAAGCTAATGACAAACATACTGCTTGGTTAGAAAAAAAAGAGTCTAAAATTAATAATAAAATTACTTCTTTAGACAAACAACAACAACAGTTAAGAGCTAAGGAATTAGAAGCTGAGAAACTTGTTAACAAAGCTCGTATAGAGGCACAAGAAGCTGCATTAAAATCTGAAGAAGCACCTGCTGCTGAAGAAGCACCTGCTGCTGAAGAAGCGCCTGCTGCTGAAGAAGCACCTGCTGCTGAAGAAGCACCTGCTGCTGAAGAAGCGCCTGCTGCTGAAGAAGCGCCTGCTGCTGAAGAAGCACCTGCTGCTGAAGAAGCACCTGCTGCTGAAGAAGCGCCTGCTGCTGAAGAAGCACCTGC
>Ga0213862_10000060_pt1 | contig 40522 bp, 33 predicted proteins | sample PICome_7_FD_160092 | JGI IMG/M metagenome (GOLD analysis project Ga0213862, IMG submission 160092) | Coastal seawater microbial communities near Pivers Island, North Carolina, United States - PICO266 | ecosystem: Environmental > Aquatic > Marine > Coastal | place: USA: North Carolina... | reverse complement strand
TCTGACAAGCAATGGAATTTCGACTTAAGGACCGCAATTAGGAAAATATTTAAATTAACTATAAAATTAGGTGGAACAATTTCTGGTGAGCATGGAATAGGACTAGTTCAAAAAGAATATATTGATTTAGCATTTTCTCCAAAAGCAATAGAATTACAAAAAAATATTAAAAATATTTTTGACCCAAGAAACATCTTAAATCCTGGAAAAATTTTTAAATAACCCTAAGTAGTTCTGTTTTTCTTGAATTTTTCCAATTACCACCAGTAAAATCTGGAATATTGATAGTTTTACTTTTATTTAGTACGGACAACTCAGATAAAGGAACAATTGAAGACCATAATACACTATCATATACATCAATATCTAAGGGCAGTCCTCTATTAAGACAAGATATCAATCTATAAATCATAACAAAATCCATACCGCCATGACCAATTCGATTGTTTGAAATTTCTTTTTTCATTTTTTCCCATAGAGGATGATTATATTTATCTCTATATTCTAAATACTCTTGCTCATCTAACCAACCATGTGACCAGTGAAGTTCAGGATTGTTAATATATAATTTTGATGGATAACCTTGATGTACTGCTTTAGTTCCATTAACATTATTTAATCTAGTGTAAGGTCTTCCTGTATGAACATCAAACTGTAACTTAATTGTTTTTCCTTTTTTTGTTTTTATCAATGTGGTATTCATATCGCCACACAAAAAATCTTTATATTGACTATTAATTGATTTTGAAGCAATTCCTAAAGATTCTTCTGATGAACTCATTGAAACTAAGTGGTCAAAATTATCTCCCCTACCTATATTCATATAGCTACATACTGGACCTAAGCCATGAGTTGGATATAAATTACCATTTCTTTTCTGATGCTCTTTTATTCTCCAATGATTATGATAATATTCTTCATCTAATAAGTGCTTTCTTAGATCATGTATATATGCACCTTCTGAGTGGTTAATTGATCCGAACACTCCTTTATCAATCATATTAAGAATCCATAATTCCTCATTATTAAAACAACAATTTTCCATCATTAAACAATGGCGTTTAGTAGATTCAGCAACCTTTATTATTTCCCAACAATCCTTTAAATTATTAGCAATAGGAACCTCACAAGCAACATGCTTTCCATTATTCATAGAATAAATAGACATATCAGCATGAACATCCCAAGGAGTAGCTATAATAACTAAATCAATATCATCTCTCAAAACAAGCTCTCTCCAAGAGTTATTATTATTATAATATAAATCAGGAGATTTATTTTGAATAGAATTAATGTATTCTAAATTTCTATCTATATTAGATTTATTCAAATCTGAAATAGCTATTATTTCTGAAAGATTATTTTTTATTAAATAGTTAAACATTTTAACAAGAACTGATCCTCGATTACCTAAACCAATAATCCCTACCTTTACTTTATCTATCGGCGCGTGAGTTAACTGAGAACACGAACCATCGATATCAATATTTTGATCTTCAATAAAATCGTTAATAGAATTAATCGAGTCAATAGGAATATTTACACCTAAAAAACTAGCAGATGCAGCTGAAAGTTTTAAAAAATCTTTTCTTCTCATATTATATTATTTTAATACTTTTTTATAAACATTTTCATAAAATGGAACCACATTATGTACATCAAATTTTTTAGCTTGAATATTAGCATTCTTTTTAAATTTTGATAAAGTTTCTGGATCAGATAATAAGTTTATAGCATTTTCTGACATTTGATTTATATCTCCTACATTAGATAAATAACCTGAGAATCCATCTATATTTACTTCAGGAATTCCTCCTGAATTGGTAGATATAACCGGAACAAATGAAGCCATAGCTTCTAAAGCTACTAAACCAAAACTTTCTGTTTCTGAAGCCAAAATAAATATATCACTTAAGCATAGTATTTTAGTTGTATCATTTGAAGCACCAAGAAAAAGGACTTTATTATTTAAGTTTAATTTATTACACAAATTTTCAGCCATTATCCTTTCAGGTCCGTCTCCTAACATTATTAATTTAGATTTAACCTTCTTATTTATTAAGTCAAATGATTTTATAATATCATCAATTCTCTTTACTTTTCTGAAATTACTAATATGTGTTATAATTTTCTCATCTTCTTGAGCTAGTATTGATCTATCACAATCTTCATGTTTATGGTCATATTTATCTAAATCAACAAAATTTGGAATAACCGTAATTTCCTTATTAATATTAAAAAATTTATTAGTGTCATTTTTCAAATCTTTTGAAACTGATGTAACTGCATCTGATTGATTAATGCTAAATTCAACTGCAGTCTTATAATATGGATGACTACCTACTAATGTTATATCTGTTCCATGTAAAGTTGTTACAATAGGTATGTTAATATTGTTGGTTTTTAACATTTGTTTAGACATATAAGCCGCATAAGCATGAGGAATTGCATAATGTACATGTAAAATATCAATATTATATTCCTTAACAGTTTCGACAATTTTACTTGACAATGCAAGTTCATACGGTTTATAATGAAATAATGGATAGTCCGGCACAATTACCTCATGATAATGGATGTTGTTATTAAATAAGTCAAGCTTTACAGGCTGATTATATGTTATAAAATGAATTTCATGACCTCTCTTACTTAATTCTAGTCCCAGTTCTGTAGCCACTACTCCACTACCACCATACGTTGGATAACAAACTATTGCAATTACCATATAAATTAATTTATTAATGAATTATAAATAATCTTTTGAATATTAGTTCTTAAATTGCTTTTCAAAAGTTTATTATCATTTGAATTTGGATACGATCGATTTGACATAAAAACATAAACTATTTTTTTATCTGGATCAGCCCAAGTGTATGTACCAGTCCATCCCGAGTGACCAAAACTATTCATAGAAACACAACCGCAAGTCGGACCATCATCTTCTTTTTGAGGTTTATCAAATCCGACTCCTCTTCTATTATCTTTTTCACAATAATAACAATAATTAAACAAATCTATTGTTGATTTCTGTAAATATTCATTACCACCATAATTACCATTTTGTATATACATCTGCATAATTTTCGCGACATCATTTGCATTGCTAAACAAACCAGCGTGCCCACCTATACCTCCTTGCATAGCAGCACCCATATCATGAACAGTACCTCTTATTTCTTGAAATCTAAAATAATCATCAATTTCACTTGGAGCAATGTTATTTAAGTTATTAATTGTTTTTGGATAATATGAAGTGTGGGTAAGCCCCATTTTATTATAAATTTGAGAATTGATAATATATTCTAGATCCGATGAGTAATAATTCTCAATATATTCTTTAAGCATATAATAAGGCAAATCACTGTATTTATACTTATTTTTATTTAATTCACTTATTTTTATGATATTTCTAATACTATCTTTAAACGATGAAATTAAATACAAATTATCAGTTACTCTAATATTAAAATCTTTACTATAGTTTTTATTGTAATATTTTATATTCGGTAATCCTGTAACTGAGTCTAATGTAGATTTATAAAAAGGTATCCAAGACTTTAAATTAGCATGATGAGATAATATCTCTCTTATTGTTTTATCAGATTTATTTGAAAACTCATAATCGGTTATAATGTCTTTTAATTTACTATCTAAAGACAATTCTCCATCTTCTACTAATTTCATTATTATTGGTAAAGTAACCATAATCTTAGTTAATGAAGCTACATCATAAATTGTCTTGTGATTAACTTTAAATGTATTTTTGTAAGTTAAATAGCCAAAGTTTTTATTATAAATCACTTTACCATCTTTAGCAATTAAAATTTGTAATCCAGGGGTCATTAAACTATCTATAGCAAGTTTTGCCATAGAATCAATTTTTTTTAGATTAACTGAATTAACACCTACAGATTCTGGTATTCCATAGGAGAGTCTATTTAAATTATTAAATAAAATTCCTTTTCCAGAAACAAATTGATTTTTTATACTCACTGGTAACTTACCACTACTGTTTAAAGAACCAAATATAATTTGAGCTGATTTTTGCTGAAATAATTTAGAATTCTGATATGAAACTACAATACTTTCAATATTTGTAAAATTTTTAAATTTATTAAGGATATAAGGGCTTCCAAAAACATCTAATATCACCTTTTTGTTTTTTGACAACTCTCTTATAAAGTTTAACTCAAAAGGAGTAATTGTATAAGACTTCCAAGGATTTGAACTATCAGCATGAACTCCAATAATGATGGTAGTAAATTCTTTTAATGAATTTAACATAGATTTATAATCAAAATTTGTTTTAATAGAATTATTTTTAAAAACACCTGAGATATCATCTACTTCGACATATTTATTTAATGACTTTAAGAAATAATCACCCGAATCATTACCTAAATGCATATATCCAATTTTTTCTTTCAAATCCTTAATTGGAAGGATATTTTTATTATTCTTAATAACAGTAATAGATTTTTCAATTAAATTTTCATTTAAAAGTTCATCTTTTGTATTCATGATATCCAAATTAAGATTATCTAAGGAAATTCTAGACCTTTTATGTAAACCAACTTTATACTTTGCTTTTAATATTTTTTTTACAGAATAAGCAAGTCTATTTTCAGAGATGTTTCCTTTTTTATATTCATAAATTATAGACTCAATGCCTTGATTTACATTTTCAGACATTAAAAGTATATCGTTTCCAGCTTTAAAAGCTAGCATGTCTAGATTACCATTGGCTTTAAAATTAGATAAGCCTTTCATTTCTAATGCATCAGTAATTATCAAACCTTTAAAACCTAATTCATTTTTTAATAAATCAGTAACTATAGAATATGATAATGTTGATGGTAAACCCTTTTTAGATTCCAGAGCAGGAACTTCTAAATGAGCAATCATAATACTTTCTAAGCCATTTTTTATCAAATACTTAAACGGAATCAACTCTGTATTATAAATTCTTTCTTTACTGTGGTTAATTACAGGTAAGGTCTTGTGCGAATCTTTACTTGTATCTCCATGACCTGGAAAGTGTTTTGCACTTGACAAAACATTCATGCTCATCTGACCTAACATAAAGTTTAAAGATTTCTCAGATACATTATTCACATCTTCTCCAAAAGATCTATTTCCAATTATCGGATTATTTGGGTTTGTATTAATATCAACAACAGGTGCAAAATTAAAATTTACACCAATTCTATTTGCATGAAAGGCGATTCTTGTTCCAACTTGTTTTATCAGATTATTATCTTGTACTGCGCCAAGTGTCATATTCCATGGAAATGCAAAGGTGGAATCTAGTCTCATTTTCAATCCCCATTCAGCATCCATACCAATCAGTAAAGGAATTAGAGCATTATTTTGGAATTTATTTGTTAATACAATTTGCTTTTCTGCAGAACCATTTGAAAAAATAATTCCACCGATGTTATTATCTAGTATATCATTTAATATTTCTTGTTCATGAGAGTTAGTTTTATTAGAAAATGCCTGAACAAAAAACAATTGACCAATTTTTTGCTTCAAACTTAGTGTAGAATATAAACTATCAACCCATCTGTTTTGATTCATATAATCTTTTGTCAATAATGGATCATCAACATTAGAATATGAACTTAAATAAATAAAAAACAACAATACCGTAAACCTATATATCATCTTAATAATTTCATTTAAAAAAATCTTCCATGCCAACTTTCTAATGCTGGCACTTCCCAGTTCTCTAAAAATTCATGTTTATTAGTAACAAGATTGTTGAAAACTATCGTGTTAGTTGAAATTGATTTATTTTTTACCATTTTTTTAAAATCAGAAAGAGGTTTATAAGCGATAAAATCACCATGTTTATAAGAAACATTCATTTTATCTAAAAGATTAACTTTATAAACAGACTCAAGATCTTGAATAAATCTTACCGAAGAATCTATTGAACATCCAGTAGCTTTATTAATCGACTCATCTATAGATAAAATAATAAACCTTTTATATTTGATTAAAAAAGCAGCATGCAAGTCATTACCATGAGATGTCCAAGATTTTAAAAAATTAGAAATAGTTTTACTAACTTCATTAATTTCATCATCACTAAAGGATCTGCTACATTGGTAAATCCAAACTCTTGAATCTAAACTAAGATTTTCAAAATCTACTAGCATGATTTATATATTTTGTGCGTTTGCAATTAATTCAGCAATATCCATAACTTTAATATCACTATCTAATTCTTTGGATTTGATACCGTCTGAAATCATAGTATTACAAAAAGGACATCCTGCACCAATAATTTTTGTTTTGGTGCTTAATGCTTCTTCTGTTCTTTCTATATTGATTTCTTTTTTACCCTTTTCAGCATCTTTAAACATTTGAGCTCCCCCTGCTCCACAACACAAACCTTTAGACTTACATCTCTTCATTTCAATCAACTCTAACTCAAGTTTTTCAATCAACTCTCTAGGCGCTTCATATTCATTATTAGCTCTACCTAAATAGCAAGGATCATGAAAAGTAATTTTTTTTCCTTTATAATAACCTCCATTAATTTTTAACCTACCTTCTTCTATTAAGTTTTTCAAAAACTGAGTGTGATGCAAAACTTGATAATCCCCACCTAAATTAGGATATTCGTTTTTAATTGTATTAAAGCAATGAGGACATGTAGTTACGATATTTTTAATATTATAAGAATTCATTAATTCTATATTACTTATTGCTTGCATCTGATATAAAAATTCATTTCCAGCACGTTTAGCTGGATCACCTGTGCAAGACTCTTCTTTACCTAATACCGCATATTCAACATTTATAGAATTTAAAATTTTAACAAAAGCTTTAGTGATTTTTTTTGCTCTATCATCAAAACTCCCTGCACAACCTACCCAAAATAAAACCTCAGGAGATTTACCCTCTAAGGCATAATCAGCCATTGTTTTTATATTTAATTTTTCACTCATATCAATATTTTATATTTCATCATCAAATACTTGAGCTTTAACTTCTTTTTCAACTAAATCAGTAAACTTACCTTTGTATCTAGTTGCTCTTACTAAATGATTATCAATCCAATGATAATTACCCCCTCTAGGTTTCCCCATTAGTAGAGAGTGATATTTAAATCCATGTTTACTTAACCAATTTTCTGTAACTTCTCTATGCTCTTCTATTCTTGAAGTAAAAAAACAAATCATATGCCCATCATTGTACCATTTGTTACATGTCTGTAAAGCATCATAAAAAGGATCGCAAGTTACCATTCTTTCAGGCTCTTCATTAGGTACATCTTCAGTAATTGTTCCATCAATATCAATTAAGTAATTTTTAATTCCTTTAGGAAGGATTGGACTTACTTTTTCTCCAGATTCAAGTTTATTTTGCAAAATTTTATCAACTTCTTTTTTATTCATTTTTATTTTAAATTTATAATTTAATTATTCATTCCAATTTAATCGATCCATTTGATTATAGGGCCATGGAGCTCCATTATTTTCTATATTACTCATCATATTATTTAACTCAACTGGTGCTGATGACTCCTCCATTACAAGATATCTTCTCATGTCTAATATTATCGATAACGGATCTATGCTTATAGGACATTCGTCTACACAAGCATTACATGATGTACAAGCCCAAATCTCTTCTTTTAACACATAATCATTTATTAGTGTTTTATTATCATTCACAAAAGAACCATTCTTATCTATATTTCTACTTACTTCCTCTGTTCTATCTCTTGTATCCATCATTACTTTCCTTGGAGATAACTTTTTACCTGTAATGTTAGCTGGGCATACACTAGTACATCTACCACATTCGGTACAAGAATATGCATTTAATAACTGTAAGTTTGTTAAATCAAATATATCTGACGCACCAAACTTTGGTATTTCATCTACATCTTCAGATGAAACATCTGCATCTGGGTTCATCATTAACTTTACTTCACTAGTAACTGTTGATAAATTATTTAATTTACCAAGATTATTAACTTTACCATAGTATGTATTTGGAAAAGCTAGTAGTATATGTAAATGCTTTGAATAATATAAATAATTCATAAACATAAAAATCCCTATTATATGAGACCACCAACAAAATCTTTCTATAATATGAAGTGTCGACAAGGGAAGATCAGAAAAATAATTAAAAATATAGCCACTAATAATATTACCGTTATTCGTTTTTTGAAAATAAACATCAGTTGCATTCATAACTAAAAATAAAGTCATTAAAATAACTTCAAAATATAAGATATAGTTAGCATCATTTTTAGGCCACCCAGACATATTATCTCCAAAAAATCTACTAATTTTTAATATATTTCTTCTAATCCAAAAAATTAAAACAGAAACTATAACTGAAATAGCTAAAATCTCAAATGTTGCAATAAGAAAACCGTAAAAAGAACCTAAATAACTAGAAAATATTCGATGTGTTCCAAATAAGCCATCAATTATAATTTCAATTAGTTCAATATTAATGATAATAAAACCAACATAAACTACTGCATGTAAAATACCTGAAATTGGTCTAGATATTAATTTGCTTTGTCCGAAAGCAATTTTTAACATATTTTTTATTCTAATTGATTTATTATCATTAGTTTCTAAATCAACTGAAATACCAAGATTAATGTTTCTGTAAAGTTTAATTAAGTTGGAGATAAAGAAATACATCGAAGATATTAGAATCAAAAAGAAAATAATATTTGGAATATAATTACTCATTAACTAATAGTCTATTTGTTTTTTTTTCCAAAAACAGAAAAATTGATATACCTACTTGGATTAGTTTTAATATCATTAATTAAAACTTCTAGTTCAGAAGTAGCCTTGTCTAAGTTTTTAAAAATTGAATCATCCTCCAATAATTTTGAAATACTACCATTACCATTGTTAATTTTATTAATCAAAAGATTAAAACTGTTAACTGTTTCGTTAACATTATTCAGTATAGATTCAATATCTGAATCGGAAATACTTGATGAAATTTTAGATAATTTAGCGGTGGTTGATTCAATATTTTCTAATGATTTGTTTAAAATTTCACCATTTATTATTTTATTAAGATCATCAGATGTTTTAATTAATGATTGTGATAAAGATTTTAAATTTGTTAAATTGTCGGAAATTGCTAATTTATTTTCATCATTGAATACATCATTAACATTTACAAATACCTTATCCGCATTTGTAATAGCTGATTCTAATTTTTCTTGCAATTGAAATAATCTTTGATTAACAAGCTCTGTTAATCCAGGCTTAATCTTTCCATTTAAAAAATCACCATCTACTGCAATTTGATTATCATCATAATTAGGAATAATAGCAATAGCCTTTCCTCCTATTAATCCAGTTTCATATAGTTCAGCATAGCTAGATTTTGAAAACTCTATCTTATTGTCTAAAGCTAATTTTATTACAAGTTTATTTGATCCATCTTCTAGAAAAGATATTTTTTGAACTTTACCTACTTTATATCCATTAATTGTCACAGGGTTTGAAGGAATTAAACCTTCAACGTTGTCATAGATAACATTAAAATTTCTAGTTTTATCAAAAAGGTTTATTCCTTTCAAATAATTGAAAGAAAAAATAGTCATAAGTAACCCAGTTATGACTAAAATACCAGTTCTTATTTCTTTTGTGAATCTCATCAATTATAATATTGTTAACTAAAATACAAAAATGTTTGAAGTTATATTATTTTCCACCATCATTAATTTCTATCTGTATACCATTTTCAAAACCAACTATAAAAGCATTTTTAAAGCCTTTTGAAATTGCTAATTTTTGTTTTGATTTAATATCTTCTAAACTAGACGAATTTCCGTAATAATACTTATATAGAGAACCTGATTTTAATCTTGATATTTTATTTAAACCATTGAAATTATATGATTTTAATTCAACTTTTTTTTTGCTTGCTGCTATTTGAATTTTATAAGTAATATTTGAGTTAGCATATTGAAGATTGGAGATCAGATTATTAGAGACATATGCTTCTTTATAATCTATAATAGCATTATATATGTTTTTTGCAATATCCTTTTGAGCTTTAGAGGTATTTAAATAAGCTCCTTCTTTTGGATTACTGATAAATCCCACTTCGACTAAAACGCTTGGCATATAAGTATTATGTAATACCCAAAATCCAGATTGCTTTACGCCACGATTCTTTAGTTTTAAATTATTTTTAAAATTATTTTGAATCATATTGGCTAGCAAAATACTTTGATCTAAATAATCTTCTTGCATTAGAGTGAGACCAATTAAATTTTCAGGTGAATTTGGATTAAAATCATCGTATTCAATTTCAAAATCTTCTTCTAAAAAAATAACTTCGTTTTCCTGTTTAGCTATATTAAAATTTCTTTCATTTGCATGCATGCCTAAAACAAAAGTTTCTGACCCATTGACTCTTTTATCGTGGAATGAATTACAATGAATTGAAATAAATAAATCTGCATCAGCATCATTGGCTATCGATGCTCTTTTTCTTAACTTTAAAAAAACATCATTTTTTCTTGTATAAATAACTTCATTAGAATCATCTTTTTCAAGTAGATTCCCTAAGTTAAGTGCAATTTTTAAAACTATATCTTTTTCAGTAAATCCAAATTCAGTAGGCTTCCCTGGATCTTTACCCCCATGACCGGCATCAATTACTACTTTAAATGGCTCTTGAGAGTATACTGAACAAATATTTATAATAAAAATAAGAGGAATTACTATTTTTATTAAATTATGATTAAATAATTGTTTGTATATGCGAACGTAAGACATGTATGATATATTAATTTATGAGAAAAATATACGTAACTTTATCAAATATTTTTAATTTAATATTAATTCAAAAATAAACTTTATTCATTGCAAAAACATATACGTAACATATTTTTAATTTTAAGTTATACAATGTTTATAAACACTTTAATGTATTCTCAAGCTATTGAACAAGTGCAAAAAAGTAAAAATGACACAATAATCAAGGATACACTAAATCCTAAAAAATCTTTTTTTAACAGTGGTGCTACTTATAAAGCAATAGATACCATGTCAATTGATCCTAATAAGAAAACTATTACATTATATAATAATGCAATGTTAAGATATGAAGATATGACTATTACCTCAGGTAAGATTGTTATTGATTATTCACAGAATGAAATATACGCTGGAAGGATTAAAGATTCTTCAGGTGTTTATTCTCAGTCCCCAGTATTTGAGCAAGGTTCAGATATCATAGAACCAGATTCAATAAGGTTTAATTTAGAAACTAAAAAAGCTCTTATTTTTAACTCTAAAACAGAACAATCTGGAATGAATATTATTTCAGAAAAAACAAAAAAAGAAAATGATTCGGTTTACTTTATGGATAGAGCAAAATTTACAACTTCAGTCAATTTGGAAAATCCTGAATATTATTTTTTATTACGTAATGCTAAGGTTGTTCCAGGAAAAAAGATTATTACAGGATTTACCAACATGTATATAGCAGATGTCCCTACACCAATCGCCTTACCATTTGGATATTTTCCACTATCTAAGAAAAGAACATCCGGTGTAATTTTTCCATCTTTTGGAGAACAAAACGATAGAGGTTATTTTTTACAAAATGGTGGTTATTATTTAGCGATTAGTGATTATGTAGATTTAGCTTTATTAGGAGATTATTATACAAATGGAAGTTATGGATTTAGGTTAGAAAATAATTATGCATATAGATATAAATTTAGAGGTAATCTTAGTTTTAGATATGAAAATTTGATTAAAAGTGAAAGAGGTTTTCCTGATTATTCAAAAAGTGCCATTTATAATCTTAGATGGTCTCATAGCCAGGATCCGAAATCAAATCCAAATTCTAGGTTCTCAGCCTCAGTAAATTTAGGTAGTAGTAAGTATTTTCAACAATCCATTAATCAATTAAATGCATCAAATTTTTTAAACAACACTCTTTCATCTTCTGTATCTTATTCTAAAACTTTTGTTGGTGAACCACAAGTAAATCTGAGTTTAACAGCAACTCATTCGCAAAACACAAACACACAATCTATAAATATGTCACTCCCTACTTTTCAAGGTAGTGTTAGTAGAGTCTTTCCATTTGCTCCAAAAAATGGAACTAAAAAAGGGGTTATTCAAAATATTAATCTACAATACAATGTTAGAGGCGAAAATAGAATACAAACTACTGACTCACTTTTCTTTAAAAAAGAAATGTTTGACTCTGCAAAATCTGGATTTCAACACTCCATTCCAATTAGTACTAATTTTAAAGTATTTAAGTATTTAAGTTTTTCAACAAGTGCAAATTATAAAGAAACCTGGACATTCAATACTATTTCAAGAGAATTTGACGCTATTAATAACGAAACAATAACAACAGAATTAAAAGGTTTTGATGCTTTTAGAACTTATAACTTTTCTTCTAGTATTGGCACAACTGTTTATGGAATGTATGATTTTGGTAAACAAAATAGAATTCAAGCTATAAGACATGTGATGCGTCCTTCGATAAGTTACAGTATTAATCCTTCTTTTGACAATTATTATGAAACTTATGAGGTAGTTGATGCCGATGGACTAACTACGTCAGATTTAGAGTATACAAGATTTGAAGGCTCAATTTTTGGTGCTCCAAATAATAACTTTTCTAGTTCAATTGGACTGAGTTTAAGTAATAATGTAGAAGCAAAAGTTACTGACAGAGATTCAACAAATACAGAAGCTAAAAAGGTAGTTATCCTCAATAATTTGAATTTTTCAACCTCTTATAATATGGCTAGTGATTCATTAAATTGGAGCCCTGTTAGACTTTCAGGAGGAACACAATTGTTTGATAACAAAATGGCTGTGAATTTTGGAGCTACTTTAGATCCTTACGCATTAGATGAAAATAACAATAAAATAAATGAATTTAATATTAATAATGGAGGTAATCTATTTAGATTGACAAGTGCAAATCTTACTTTCAACTATTCTTTATCAAATAAAAATTCAGATAAAGATTCAAAAGAAAACACAAGATCTACTAATGAATCTCTAAGAAGCGGAGGGAGAAGCGATGATTTATTTGGAAAAGCGTTGGATTATGCAGACAGTTCCTTTGAAGAATCTGATATTAAGGAAGATGAAATTCCAAGTGATTTATTTAATTATAAAATACCTTGGAGCTTAAGAGTTGCATATGCGATAAATTATAATAATAGTAGAAACCAACGTGAAATATCATCACATTCATTAATGTTTTCTGGTGATTTAGATATATCTCCAAAATGGAGTGTTGGAGCTTCTTCAGGTTATGATTTAAAGAATAAAGGAGTTACTTATACCCAATTAAGATTTGAAAGAGATTTATTAAGTTGGCGAATGAATTTTAGCTGGATTCCCTTTAGTGTAAATAAACAATGGAATTTCTTTATTGGAATAAAATCAGGTATGTTAAGTGATATTAAATATGATAAAAGAAGACAACGAGATAAACAATTATAATTATGAAAAAAATATATAACACAAACAAAGCTCCAAAACCTCTAGGACCTTACAATCAGGCTATAATGGCCAATAATATGTTATTTACATCTGGTCAAATAGCGATCAATCCAAAAACTAATAATCTTGTTTTAAATAACATAATAGATGAAACAAAGCAAGTTATGGAAAACTTAAAGGCAGTTTTAAAATCTGCTAATTTAGATTTCTCAAATGTTGTAAAAACATCGATATTTATTTCTTCTATGGATGATTTTAATGAAATAAATAGTGTTTATGGGTCCTATTTTAATGAAGAAAATGCTCCCGCTAGAGAAACGGTACAAGTAGCTAAATTACCCAAAGGGGTAAACATTGAGATTTCAATGATAGCGATTGATGAATAAAAAATATTTTATTTTAATTTACTTATATGATATTTAAGTAACCCATCTATAGGGCGTCTTAATATTTTACCATAAGACAAACCATACTCGTTAAAAAGTTCTTTAAGCTCATCTTGAAGATAGTAAGAAATAGACCCAATAAAATGTATTGGAATATCATTTGCATCATTAAATTGTAGTATTTGTTTATCAATAAATAATTTAAGTCCTTTATTTATTAACATCTGAGCATATTCACTATCCTTATTCTCAATCAAAAACCTAGCAAACTTTGCAAGATATGTATTAGGGTTAGGTTTTTTATATAGATGGTTTTTTATGGTTTCTGCATCTAAATCATAATTATCTTTAAATTTTTTGGCAGTTTCTTCAGGAATAGAGTTAAAGTAATAATCACGAAGTAATTGTCTTCCAAAATAATTACCACTAGCATCATCCATTAATATGTAACCTAAAGATGTAACTTTTTGAATTAATTTAGTCCCATCATAATAACTACAATTTGATCCAGTACCAAGAATACATACAATTGATGATTTATTCGGTTCAGCAGTTGCATAAACTGCTGCATAAGTATCTTCTTTAACAAGTATTTCAGCAGATTTAAATATAGATTGAAATACTTCTTTAATCATTACTCTTGGTGGTTCTGTCCCACAACCAGCTCCATAAAAATAAATATGAGTTACAAGTTTTCTATTTTGATATAAATCATAATTATTTACTACTCGTTCTTCAATTATATAATTAGATAGAACTTGAGGATTAAGTCCTAATGTTTGTGTTTCAAATTGAATTTCTCCCTTAGTATCGATTGCTATCCAATCGGTTTTAGTAGAGCCACTATCAACTATTAAAATCATATCATTCTTATTTATAAACAAAATTATTAATTACTAATATTTATATAATCGCCAGTTAAAAAAAATTGAAAAGTATTATTTTTTATGTATGTAACACATTAAATCTACAAGTTTACTAGAATATCCATATTCATTATCGTACCAAGAAATAATTTTGAAAAACTTTGAACTTAGTTCAATTCCTGCATTAGCATCAAAATTACTAGTATGTGTACATCCAACATAATCTTGAGATACAACAGCATCTTCAGTATAACCTAAGACTCCTTTTAATTCATTTTCAGATGCTAACTTAAATTTATCTTTAACCTCTTGATAAGATGTAGGCTTAATTAATTTAACTGTTAAATCAACTACTGAAACATCAGCTGTAGGAACACGAAAAGCCATTCCAGTTAACTTACCATCTAATTCAGGAATAACTTTTCCTACTGCTTTTGCAGCTCCTGTTGTAGATGGTATAATATTATTTAAAGCTGATCTACCTAATCTATAATTTTTAGCTGGAGCATCTACTGTAAATTGTGTAGATGTAGCAGCATGAACTGTTGTCATTAATGCTTCATCAATCCCAAAATTGTCGTTAAGAACTTTAGCAACTGGTGCTAAACAGTTTGTAGTACAAGATGCGTTAGAAACTATTGTGTCAGATGATTTAATTTTATCGTGATTAACTCCCATAACAAACATTGGAACATCAATAGATGGTGCTGAAATTGCAACTTTCTTAGCACCAGCTTGAATATGTAGATTTGCCTTATCTAAAGTTGTAAAAATACCAGTACATTCTGCAACTACATCAACATTTACTTCATCCCATTTAATTTCTATTGGGTTTCTTTCAGATGTAACTCTAATTAATTTTTCATTTACAATTAAATTATTACCTGAGACTTTAACTGAAGCATTACATCTACCATGAACGGAATCATATTTAAGTAGATACGCAAGATGATCAATATCTAATAAATCATTAATTGCAACAACCTCAACATCATCTCTATTTAGAATTTCACGAAACGTAATTCTACCTATTCTTCCAAAACCGTTTATACCTATCTTTATTTTATTCATAATTATTTTTAAATTGACATTATGTCTGAAACTCTTAAAAGTTCCTTGTTAATTTTTGTTTTACCTTTGATTGCTTTCTCAAGAGGTGTTAGTTCTATAAAACCATTAATTATACCAACCATATGATTAGATTTTTCAGCAATTAAACAATCTACCGCTTTTACACCCATTCTACTTGCTAATACTCTATCAAAACAAGAAGGAGCTCCTCCTCTTTGTAAGTGACCTAAAACAGAAACTCTAGCATCATAACCAGGAAGATTCTTATCTACATATTCTTTTAGTTCAAATACATTTTTTCCTGTTTTATCTCCTTCAGCTACAACCACAATACTTGATGATTTACCTGTTTTCTTACTTCTTTTTAAAGATTCAACAAGTCTGTTTAAACCCATATTTTCCTCTGGAATTAATATTTCTTCTGCACCAGCACCAATTCCTGTATTTAATGCAATATGACCAGCATCTCTTCCCATTACTTCAATAAAAAAGAGTCTATTATGAGAACTTGCAGTGTCTCTAATCTTATCTATTACCTCTACTACAGTATTTAATGCTGAATCATAACCTATTGTATGAGATGTTCCGAAAATATCATTATCAATAGTAACAGGAATGCCAATTACAGGAACATTAAATTCTTTGTTAAATACAAACCCTCCCGTAAATGTACCATCTCCACCAATAACAATTAGACCATCAATATTATTATTGACAATTGTTTGATAAGCTTTAGTTCTACCTTCTTTGGTTTTAAATTCTTCAGATCGTGCAGTTTTTAGAATTGTACCTCCTTTGTTAATAATACCTTTTACACTTCTGGCATCCATATTTACAAAGTCTCCTTTTATGAGTCCATCAAAACCTTTTTTTATACCAAGGCAATTAATATTATTAAAAGCACAAGATCTAACAACTGCTCTTATAGCAGCGTTCATCCCAGGTGCATCTCCGCCAGATGTTAAAAAAGCAATTGTTTTCATATTTACATTTGAGAGCGTGAATTTAATGAAACTATTAATAAAAAAATATAAAATTCAACTAAAATGATATAATTAATTGGACTATATCGATATAGTTAATTAAGTCCACATTATTTTAATAAAAGTAAAATAAATCATTTTTTTAAAAAAAAAAATTAATGTATTCATAATAAGATTAAATTTGATAAAATTTTATTTGAAAAACATATTATTTATTTTTATTGAATATGAAATTTAAAAAAACCTTTATCCTAGCAATTGAAACTTCTTGTGATGATACAGCAGCAGCAGTAATTTCTGACAATAAAATATTAAGTAATATAATAGGATCTCAATCAATTCACGAACTTTATGGTGGTGTAGTACCCGAATTAGCTTCAAGAGAACATCAAAAATTAATTTTACCAGTAGTGAATAAAGCACTAATTGAAGCAGAGATCTCAATGAAACAACTTTCTGCCATTGCTTTTACAAACGGGCCAGGACTAAAAGGGTCTTTATTAGTAGGTGCTTCATTTGCGAAATCTATTTCATTAGCTCTAAATATACCATTAATTGAAGTAAATCATATGAAAGCACATATATTAGCTCATTATATATATGACTCAAATAATAATGACCCAAAATTTCCATTTATCGGATTAACAATTTCAGGTGGACATACTCAAATAGTAAAAGTAGATGATCATCTAAGTATGACACAATTAGGAACTACTCTGGATGATGCTGTTGGTGAAGCATTCGACAAATCTGGAAAAGTTATTGGCTTAAAATATCCAGCTGGACCTGAAATTGACAAATTAGCTAAATCTGGAGACCCTTTAAAATATAAGTTTACCAAACCGGTGGTTAATGATTTAGATTTTAGTTTTTCTGGTTTAAAAACAAATTTTTTAAACTTTATAAATAAAGAAAAACAAAAGAATTTAAATTTTATAAATGAAAATATTAATGATATATGTGCTTCGTTACAGAAAACAATTGTTGATATTTTATTAGAAAAAATAATATTAGCTACTAAAATTACTGGAATTTCAACAATTGCTATTGGAGGTGGAGTTTCAGCTAACTCTCAAATCAGAAATACTTTTTTAAAAAACGCAAAAAAATATAATTGGAAAGTTCATATACCAAACTTTTCATATACAACAGACAATGCAGCTATGATTGCAATAACTGGTCTTTTAAAATATAATAAAAAAATGTTTTCTGAATTATCAACTAGTGTTAACCCTAGACTGAAAATATAATTATGAGAATATTCTACCATAATCAAATTTCTGAAAATGATAATTATTTTCTATTAGATAAGAATGAAAGTAAACACATATTAAAAGTTTTACGAAAAAAAATTAATGACATTATTCATTTAACTAATGGTAAAGGTTATTTATTTAAAGTGAAAATCTTTGAAATTATTGACAATAAATGTAATCTAAAAATTGTAGATAAAATTTATGAGAAAAACAATAACTATAAGATTAATGTTGCAATAGCACCTACTAAATCAAATGAAAGAACAGAGTGGTTTTTAGAAAAATCTACTGAAATAGGAATAGAATCCATAACTCCTATTATATGCTATAATAGTGAAAGAAGAAGCATTAAAGCTGAACGTTTTGACAAAATTGTGATTAGTGCAATGAAGCAATCTGAGCGATTTTATAAACCAAAATTAGACACATTAGTTGACTTTAAAACATATATTAAAAATTGTAAATCTGAACTAAAGCTTATAGCCTACTGTAATGAAAACAAAAATCATTTATCTAATTATTTAAATCTTAATAATAAAAATATTTCAATTATAATTGGCCCTGAGGGTGGTTTTTCAGAAAGTGAGATTAATTATGCTTTAAAAATGGGGTTCAAAACCATTTCTCTAGGTAAGAAAAGACTTAGAACAGAAACTGCAGGAATTGTAGCTGTTCAAATTTTATCTTCATTAAATTTATAAATTTAATATCTTTGATTAAATGACACCAAACTTAATTAGTAAAGGAATAATTTCAGCATTAAAGAAAATTGTATTAACGTCAATTTTTCTGTATTTTATATTTTTAATAAAAAATATTTTTTCCTATCTAATCATTTCTATGATTGTAGTTATAATTCTTAACCCATTAAAAAAATTTTTACAACTTAAATTAAAATTTAAAAATACTTCAGCGACCATCACTTCAATCATTGCTTTAATTAGTGTTTTGGCTATTATAATAAAATCTTTCATACCTCTTTTAATTGAACAAGGGAAAAATTTATCTTTATTAAATTCTAATCAATTACAAAAATCTTTTAATAAGTTATTAGATCAATATTCGCAGTTTATGAGTTCTAGTGAATCATTATTAATTAACTCAAAATTTATTGAACAAGTAGATCTTAGCTATATCTCAGAGCTCTTGAATAATATTATTAGTATACTTGGAAGTTTTAGCATTGGAATTTTTATAGTGATTTTTATAAGTTTTTTTCTTCTCAAAGATTATACATTAATAATTGAAAAATTTAAATTGCTAATTCCTTCAAATTTAGTATCTAAAGTAAATAATTCATTAATTGACATAAATCATCTTTTGTCAAGATATTTTTTCGCTCTTATCATTCAAATTTTGATATTATTTATAATATATTTAATAGCACTTTACATCGTAGGTGTTAGTAATATATTTATTATTGCTTTTCTATGCGCTCTTCTAAATTTAATTCCTTATTTAGGCCCTATTATAAGTTGGTTTTTGTTAGTAATTTTAACAATGACTAATTTTATTGATATGAATTTCGCTGATGTTGTATTGCCCAAAATTATGTACATAAGTATAGGTTTTCTATTAGCACAATTAATTGATAATTTTGGTATTCAACCATTAATATTTTCAAAAAGTGTTAAATCTCACCCATTAGAAATTTTTATTATCATTTTAATTTTTGGAACAATATTTGGAATAACTGGTCTCATTGTTGCAATTCCATTATATACAATAATTAAAGTAATTCTTAGATCTATATATGCTGAGAATAAGGTTATTTCTGATTTTCTTAAATAAAATTAAAAGTTGAATAAGAATATATTAAGTAAAAATGTTCAAGATTTTATAGACGAAAACCTATTTATTGACACTTTCAAGTTTCTTTTAAAAAAAAATGTCTTTAAGAAAGTTTCCAATAAAGAAATTATAGTCCAAATTCAATCTAAGTCAAAAGCAAAAGACAAAATCTTAAAATGGTATAACACAGAAGGTATATTATATCCACCTAAGATAAATTTAGAACAAACTTCATCAGAAATGACAGCTAAATATAAAGCTCAATTAATTAGAGGTAATTCTATGGTAGATGCAACATGTGGTTTTGGTATAGATGCGCATTATTTTTCGAAATCCTTTAATAAAGTAAAATGTTTTGATTTAAATTCTAAATTAATTGAAATTGTTAAGTATAATTCTAATTTATTAAAACAAAATAATGTTCAATATTTTAATGAAGATGGAATCAAATATTGTAAAAAAACTACAGATATATATGACTTATTATATATAGATCCCTCAAGAAGAAACACCTTTAATAAGAAAGTTTTTTTACTAAATGAATGTCATCCTGTTATAAATAATGATATTAATCAATTTCTAGCAAAGTTTAACAACATATTAATAAAATGCTCACCACTATTAGATTTAAAACAAACATTAAATCAAATCAATAATATTGTTGACATTCATATAATAGGTGTGAAAAATGAGGTTAAGGAAATTCTAATTAAAATTAAAAAAAATGATAATTGTAGAGTTAAAATTTATTGCATAGAACTAACAGATAGATCAAAAGACATTAGTTTTTATTTTGATCAAATTAATAATAAAGAAATCACGTGTTCTAATATATCAACCTATCTATATGAACCAAGTCCAATGTTATTAAAATCAGGTGCATTTAATGTTATTAAAGAAATTTATAATTTAGAAAAACTAAATCCGAATAGTCACCTTTACTCCTCTGAAAAACTTATATCTTTTCAAGGCAGACACTTTAAAATATCAAAACTATTAGATTACAATAAAAATAATTTAAAAGTGTATTATAATAATCAAGCTAACATAACAACTAGAAATTTCCCTTATTCTGTACAAGAATTAAGAAGAAAACATAAAATTAAAGATGGCGGAAGTAATTATTTATTTTTCACTACTGATGCAGATAATAATCTTAAAATATTAGTAGTAAATAAAATCAATGAATAAAATTCAATATTATACTATAGCTATATGTATGTTAATGAATATTCTTGACGGAATAGATGTTTTAATCATATCCTACTCAGCACCCGATATTGTAAGCAATCTAAATATTAACTCAAAAGAGTTAGGAGTTGTATTTAGTGGAGGTTTGCTAGGAATGGCTCTAGGAGCGTTGTTTTTAGCTCCATTTGCGGATATTATTGGGCGTAAAAAAATAATTATAATTAGTGCTCTTATAATGGGATTTAGCATTATAGGAACTGCTTTTATTGAAAATATTATACAGTTAGGAATAATTAGGGTTATTAGTGGAATTGGCATAGGAAGTATGTTAGCAACAACAGCTACTTTAATTTCAGAATGTGTGCCAAAAAAATCTAAAGACTTTTGGGTTAGCTTTGTTTTGTCAGGATATCCTATTGGAGCTGTTATTTCAGGTTATATTGCAACAATTATTATACCTACAAGTGGATGGAGAATTCTATTTTTAATTGCAGGCTTTACAACTATATTAACTATTCCAATAATATATATTTTCTTGAATGAATCCGTAGATTTTTATTTAAAAAGACAACCTGCTGGGGCTTTAGATAAAATCAATAATATTTTATCAAAAATGAATTTAGATAAAATCAAAGAACTTCCGAAAATTAAAATTGACAATAAAAATGAACAATTAGTATTTAAATTATTTTCAGACAGATACAAATTATCAACCATATATCTTTGGGCTAGTTTCTTTTTTTCTTTTGGATGCCTTTATTTTTTAATCAGTTGGATTCCAAAACTGTCAACAGATGCTGGCCTATCAATTAAACTTGCTATTTATGCTGGTACTATCTTTAATGTAGGTGCTTTTTTTGGAATAATATCACAAGGTTATTGTTCATCAAAAATTGGTTTAAAGAAAACCATTTCATTTTTCTTTTTTATTACATTTATTTTAATGTCTACATTTAATATATTTATTGGTACTGACCTGATATTTATTATTTTTTTATTATTAGGATTTAGTTTACAAGGAGGTTTTGTAGGATTATATGCTATAGCAGCAAGGTTATATTCAATAGAGATAAAATCAACAGGTATTGGATGGGCTATAGGAATTGGTAGATTTGGAGCTATAGCAGGGCCATTAATTGGTGGTTATCTTGTATTTATGAATTTTAATATTTCAACTAATTTTTTATTTTTCTCAATAACACCATTATTATCCGCTTTACTTACTTATTTGATACCATCAAAAGAAATAAGTTAAATTATCTAAAAAAACTTGTCATTGATTTGAATATCAAATTCAAACAGATTTAAAATCTGAGATATCTCTAACATTAAACATATTTTTCAATTTATTAATAAATCCTTTATGATTTTTATTTTCAGAATCAGCTCTATTTAATATCTCAATATTTAATGCATTTGCAATATCTTCAATATGATTGTGATAAGAACGATTTAACATTAAAGCTTTGTTTTCCAATTTGTTTAATATATTAATATTTAAAGTCTTTTGGTTGATTGAATAATTAACAAATGAAATTTCTTCTTTAATGTCAGATAGTATAAATCTGTTTCTTATGAGAAAAAATTTTTCATTAATCTTTTCTAATCTCACTATTTTCCCTTTTTTTATTTTTGTAGATTTTTTAGAAACATAAACTAGTATAGAAAAAGTTTTACCATTCGTAAGAATCTGTTCTTTACTTCTAAAAAGATTTAAAATAGGGTATATAATTAAATATTTAGTTTTATTAATTAAACGCATTGAACGTTTATAAAATATAATTGCCATAATAAACATCAGTATTGATATTATAACAGAAATTAAAGGGCTAACAATACTAATAAACACAAAACATATAGTTAAAATAATTTTAAAAATTTCTAAAAATGAATCTATAAGAGGTATTGGGGATATAAATATTAAAATATCTATAAAAAATCTAACTGTCATTACAACAATTAAAAAATACATGGATATTAGTAAAACAAAAAAAGTTTTAAAATTTATAGATAAAAAACCAGCCTGATAAACTATTTCATTATCAATTGGGCTACTATTTAAAAAAGAAGGGGCTAAAACTATAAAACCATTTACGATTAATGCTGCTTTGTTTGAAAGATAGTTATCTGCTAATGCTATGGGAGCGGTAACTTTATTCGTTTTAAAAAATGTTCCTACTAATGAGGTGAAAATGAACAAAAATCCAAATAATATTACTACTAACCAATTATTAAAAAAAGGATTAACAGCTATGTAATCATTTTGAAATCCGAATTTTGAAAATAATGATGTAATAAATATTGTAGCATAAGGATTAATACTCATAGGTGCCAACTGAGCTAATTGATCAATTATACTACTATTCTGATATAAAGTTTTTTTAACATCGTTATCGTCTTCTAAACCTATAGTTAAAGACTGAAAATTATGAAATTCAAAAAAGGATTCTGCTAATAGATTATTTGAATTAAAGTAAAAAATAAGAGTTATTACTAAAAAAAGATTTTTCATATTAAATGTTTATTTACAATTTACAAAATTTAGTTTTTTAATTAAACTATCTAAAGAATCTATTGTTTAAGTTTATTATCATTTTCTAAATCTAAGGTATCTTTTTCTAGAGATGCGACTAAACCTTCCTCTTCAACTGTTAGTATTTGACCATCATCAAGCTTATATACACCAACGCAAAGAGGCAAAGTATATCCTGGTCCCATATCAAAATGAAATCCAAATACTGAATCCTTTGCAATACCAATTTCTAAACTATTATGGAATTTCCATTCGTAGACTAATAAACTGTCTTTCATTTTAGCACATATTGCATTTTCTTTTAAGTCAATAGAGTGAAAATCATCATATTTTCTAGGAGGGTCACAAGACTTAGCAATACTCATAATTATAATACCTATAAATACAATAAAGGATATAAAAGAATGAGTTATTGAAGAAACAAATATAAAAAATGCTTTCAACCACTTTTTAATATATAAGTGATATCCAAATAAAGCCAACAATATTAATAGGATTAATATATTTAAATATGTAAAAAAAGCTTCAAAATGATCATTTAAATTAGATTCATTATAAAATAAGATAACCCCTAAATTAAAAACCAAAGAAAAAATAATAACGTAATACCAATTATCTCTGATAACGTAAAATACTTTTTTCATAAAAAGTAGTAATTTTTCCATACACTAAATTTACAACATTTAGTTTTAACTTAAACTATCTGAAGAAGATAGCTATGGTTTAGGTATTGTCCTTGCTCATTAAATAATGATACGTGCTTGAGTTTCCAACTGTAACAACATAAGCCTGCTCAAATTTGTATCCGTTTGTTGTCATAAAATTTAAAGCATCAATCATAGAGTTAAATACAACTTTTTTATTATCCTTATCCAATATTGAAAATTGTTTTTTATTATTTCCAAACAACTTGGTGCTTTGCCCAAAGTCAATCATTATAGTGATTTTGCTCGATAACAGTTTTGCAGTTCCTACAATTTCAATAAATGGTGAGTCAATTTCTGAAAAAGGAACTCCGTTTATAGATTGTGAAAAGGAGTTGAAACTAAATAGAAATGCGATGATGTAAATTAAGTTTTTCATAAATAAGTTTTTTAGTTTGAGTGTATAATTTACAACATTTAGTTTTTACTTAAACTATCTGAAGATATGCCTATGGTTTAATCTTCTTCAGATTTTACATCAACTATAGTGTCATTATCTTTAATAATTAATATTCTATTAGATTGAATGTTAACTCTATCAGAGTATTCTTTGTCTTCATACTCATCAATATATTTATCAAGAATCTCAATTTTAAAATCACCATCTTCAATATTCTCGGCAATATCAGATAGTTTATCGCCTACTTTGAAAAAGAAAACTAGGGAAAAAATAAGTTGGAGAATTATCAAGGACAATGCTATGATTGCTAGAAGTTGTAATATTTTTTTCATACCCCAATTTACAACATTTAGTTTTTACTTAAACTATCTGAAGAAGATAGCTATGGTTTAGTCGTAGTTTTTAATCTCTCTTTCTAAGTCTTTATTCATCTCTTTTTTTGAGTCATTAACCTGTTGAAGTCCTTTTATCACTTTTTCCATACCTTTTTTACTATAAACTCCGCGAATTCTATCACTTTCAGGTAATTCTTTAATATCTTTAATAAACCTATCAAATTCATCTTCATCTGCTTGATAAACGTAGTAAGCTACAGTTTTTATAAGCTTTTTATTGTATTCTATAATTTCTTCATTTAATTTTATGATAGTCTTAAAATTTTCAACATAATCATCACCATCAACATCTCTAATATTATCGCGCATTGATTCTAACACTTCAAAAGATTCAACTAAAAATCGAGCGTCAGATTTAGGTTCATATTTATCATCAGATTTATCATCAGATTTAGTCTCATTACCACAAGAGGAAACAACCAACATTATCGCAAAAAGTAATGCTGGATTTTTTAATAATTTTTTCATTTTTATTGTTTTTATATTTGGTTAATTAATTTGAAAAGAAGGATTAGATGAGTCGTATATAGCTTTTGCTGTTTTAAGAACACCTTTCATACTCTGATAGTTAACGTCAAATTGTGAATTACCCTGCTTTTTTAACTCTTTTCTAAATTCCCCCCATTTCTCTTCACTTTGCAGATAATTTTCTACGATTTCTAATGCCTCATTCATTACTAAATTTCGTTTAATCAAATTTTTAGCTCTGTTTAATTTGCTCCCCTCTTCTGAAAGGTTAGCAACTTTTCTAGCGTCAGATTTAACAGAGTCATTTTTAGTGTCAGGTTTGTCAGAGTCTCCACAAGCAAAGACAAGTGGAACAAATAGTAGTAGAATTAGCTTTTTCATACCCCCAATTTACAACATTTAGTTCAGAGGAGTTGGAACAACTCTCGTTGGGAAAACTACTAAAAGTCAAAAAGAACACAAATGACTGTCACACAGCTGTCAAATATTATGCAAGCAGAGATTATTTTGATATATTTATAACAGTCTAAGTAATTTGTAATAATGTAGTAACAGTTTGATTTAACGTACATCAGTATCTGTTAAAAACAAAAAAACCCTACCAATTAAGGTAAGGTTTGATGTGATCGCGATAGGATTCGAACCTATGACCGTCTGCTTAGAAGGCAGATGCTCTATCCAGCTGAGCTACGCGACCCTTTGTCGGGGTGGCAGGATTCGAACCTGCGACCTCCGCGTCCCAAACGCGGCGCGATAACCGGGCTACGCTACACCCCGTAGCGCGGAGAGACCGGGACTCGAACCCGGGCGACACTTGCGCGTCGACAGATTAGCAATCTGCTCCATTACCACTCTGGCACCTCTCCAATTGACAAATATGTCAATAAAATTCTGCGGTTGCAAATGTAACTTAACAACTTTAATGTCGCAAGATATTTATTTAAAAAATTTGATAATTACTGAGGATATTCAATTCTAATATGAAAAATATTAATTAGTTTATTAATTAAAACCTTTTTGATAATTTCTATTTCCTTAAATGTAATATTAGCATTAATAAATTGATCACTAGAAATTTGTCGTCCGATTATCATATTAACAAAATCATTTATTTTATTAAAATCTGGATTTTTAAGACTTTTTGATGCTGCTTCTACTCCATCACACATCATTACTATTGCTGTTTCTTTTGAAAAAGGCTTTGGACCGCTATACATATAATCTTCTTTATTTGGCTTGACTTCTAACTTGGAATCTTTTTCATAAAAATAATAGACTAAACTTGTTCCGTGATGTGTTCTTATAAAATCAATTACTCTATCAGGAATATTATACTTTCTTGCTATTTCGATGCCATTTATTACATGATTTAAAATAATGTCTACACTTTCTTTTGATGTAAGTTCATTATGAGGGTTTTTACCTGTAAGTTGATTTTCAGAAAAATATAAAGGATTATTCATTTTACCAATATCATGATATAAAGCACCTACTCTAGCAAGCAACGAATTAGCATTTACTTCATTTGCTGCAGCTTCAGCTAAATTAGCAACGCTTAAAGAATGGTTAAAAGTTCCTGGTGCTTTTTCTGAAAGAAGTTTTAATAATTTTGAATTTGTGTCAGTTAATTCTAAAAGTGAAACATCTGAAACTAAACCAAATAACTTTTCATAAATATATATTAATGGGTGGACAAATAAAGTTCCTAAACCTCCTAAAATAAAAAATCCAAAATTTTCAATTTTTATTAGATCTATACTACCCTCATGAATTACAAAAAAAGAAAAATATGCAGCTATATAAACTACAGTAATTTGTGTAACGGCTATAAATAAGTTGGCTCTTTTATAAAGATCGGAAACAGAAAGAATTGTAACAATTCCAGCAATAATATTTAAAAATATATACTCAAAATTATTAGGAACGATAAAACCTAACAGTAAAACTGTTACAGTATGAACAAAAAATGATATTCTAGAATCAAAAAAAGCTTTTAAAATTAAAGGTAAAATACAAATTGGAATAGCATAAACAAATAGAGAATTAACTTTAACTACAAAGGTTGTAATTGCTATCATTAAAATAATATTAAAATATATAAATGTAATTTTGTTATTATTTAAATAAACATCTCTATTGTACATATTTAGAAATAGTAAAATCATAATAAGACCCAAGGAAACTAATAAAGAATATGCTAAAATTATTAAATAATAATTCCCACTACTCCAATTTTCATTTTCATATTCTTTTTCTAAGGATTTTAAAATTGTTAATTTTTCTTTATCAACTAACTCACCTTTAGAAATAATTAATGTTTGCTTATCAATCATACCTCTATACATTGATATGTTCAAAATAGCATCATTCATTGCATTTTCTGATAAACTTTGATTGTAATAAAGATTTGGTTTTACATATTTATATAAACCTGACTTGATTTCATCTACGTTTTTATAAATTTTATTTTTTATTATTGAATTATTTATAAAAAAAGATAATTTTTCTGGTTTTAATAGTTGACCGAAATTTGAATTTGAAACAATAATATTATCAAGAAGTAAAGAAACTTTTTGATTAAAATTAAAATCATAGTTAGAATCTAAATAACCTTTATCATATATTTCAGTTAATATTTTTTTTATATAATGATTGATTGAATCATTTGAATTATTATTTGATAAAACTTCATTTGGAATTAAACCTCCAGAATAATAAAAATAAACATTAGTGTTATCTTTAATTAGATTTATTTCATTATTGTAATCTTCATCAGTTTTTAGAATTGCAAAATCAAATGGAGCATATAGGTTTTCAGATTGCCAAGGTTTTCCATTTTCAAAACTATACTTAAATTTTCCCGTCTTAGGAAAGATTGAAACAATTAAATATATAGAAATAGATAATAATATTATTTTATATATAAAATTGTAATTTTTATATAGTTTATTTAAAATATTTCTCATTTAAGTTGAATTAACATATTTATAAATTTAGACATTATTACAATTTACAAAAAATTATGTCTAAATATATTTATATATTATTTATTACTTTTATCGAAAATTCATAATGTTATGAAAGAAGTTGTTATAGTTTCAGCAGTTAGAACACCAATTGGGTCTTTTCTAGGAAGTCTCTCTGCTGTTTCAGCACCTAAATTAGGTGGGATTGCTATCAAAGGCGCATTAGATAAGATTAATTTAGACCCTTCTTTAATTGATGAAGTATTAATGGGGCATGTAGTTCAATCAGGTGTAGGTCAAGCTCCAGCTAGGCAAGCTGCAATTAATGCTGGAATCTCTGAGAACACACCATGCACAACTGTAAATAAAGTATGTTCCTCTGGAATGAAGAGTATTATGTTAGCAGCTCAATCTATTGCTAATGGTGATAATGATGTAGTTATAGCAGGCGGTATGGAAAACATGAGTATGATTCCACATTACATACATGCTAGAAAAGCTACAAAATTTGGCAGTAAGGAACTCATTGATGGTCTTCAAGTAGATGGTTTAGTAGATTTTTATAATAAAAAAGCTATGGGGACATTGGGAGACCTGTGTGCTGATAAATATAATTTTTCAAGAAAAGAACAAGATGATTTTGCAGTAGAATCCTATACTAAATCTAAAAACGCATGGGATAATAATTTATTTAATAATGAAATTATTAATGTTGAAATCACAAAAAGAAATGGTGAAAAAATTGTTATAACCCAAGATGAAGAGTTTAAAAATTTTAACGAAACTAAACTAAGATCTTTAAAAGCTGTATTTTCCAAAGATGGGACCGTAACTGCTGGAAATGCATCAACAATTAATGATGGTGCATCTGCTTTAATATTAATGAGTCTTGAAAAATGTAAATCACTCAATCTTAAACCACTAGTCAAAATAGTAAGCTTTGCAGATGCTGCTCAACATCCCGATTGGTTTACAACAAGTCCTTCAAAATCTACAAATATAGCTCTTAATAAAGCAAATCTTACTACTGATGATATAGATTTATTTGAGTTTAATGAAGCTTTTTCTGTAGTTGGGTTAGCTAATATAAAAATATTAGGTTTAGATAAATCTAAAGTTAATATTCATGGTGGAGCAGTTTCTCTAGGACATCCTCTAGGATGCTCAGGAGCAAGAATTGTAACTACGTTGATTCATGCATTAATAAACAACGATAAGAAAAACGGATTAGCGGCTATATGTAATGGTGGTGGTGGCGCATCTTCAATCATAATACAATCTATTTGATAAGATGATTTATGGAGTTTGTTTACTTAGTATTGTTCCTATGCGCCTAGAAGCAAAAGATACTAGCGAGCTAGTTTCTCAAATAATCTATGGTGAAACATTTAAAGTATTAGAAAAAAGAAGTAAATGGAGTTTAGTAAAGCTGAGTTTTGATAATTATAAAGGATGGATAGATAATAAACAATATGAAGAGATAAGTAAAAAACAATATGAATTTCTAATCAATGAAAAAGACATTTATTCTTTAGATTTAATTGAATTTATACAAAATAAAAATAACGAGTTAATAACAATTCCCTTTGGATCTAGAGTTTCTGGAATAAATATTTTTAACCATACTTTTGAAGGAAATAAAGTAGATAAAAAACTTTCCAAAGAGAATATTGTTAAAACCTCTTTACTATTATTAAACTCTCCGTATTTGTGGGGAGGAAGAACTCCTTTTGGTATTGATTGTTCAGGTTTAAGTCAAATAGTTTATAAAGTAAATGGATATAAAATTGATAGAGATGCAAAAGATCAAGCTTTATTAGGAACTCCTTTAAGCTTTATTGAAGAATCTGAACCAGGTGATTTAGCATTTTTTGACAATAAAGAAGGTGATATAATTCACGTTGGTATAATTATGAAAAATAATTATATCATACATGCACATGGCAAAGTGAGAATTGATAGACTTGATCAAACTGGTATCTACAATGTTGATACCAATAAACACAGCCATAAATTAAGAGTGATAAAGAAAATTATTTAATTTTCAAGCTTTTTAACTATCTCTTCCATCAGTTTGAAATTTTCTTCATCACCTAAAGCTCCATATACGTTTTTTAAATTTTTAACTGCTTCAATATTGTTAGGTTCGAATTCAAAAACTGCCAAAAAATATTCTAAAGCCCTTCTTTGAACACTTTCTAATTCTATAGCAAGTTCATCATATTTATCATAATCAGCTTGACTATATCCCAAGCCATCCATTTTTTCTGCAATTGGGTCTTGTTCTTTTAAGATTAGATTTCCCATGGATAAATATGCTTTTGAAAATTTAGGATCTAGTGCAATTGCTCTTTCAAAAAAAACTGCTGCAGCCTTAGGATCATTATTAATATTAGAAATAGCTCCTAAATTATAAATCAAATCTACATTAGTTGGATCAATCTCTAATGCTTTTGAAATTAATAATCTATAGTTTTCTACCTCACCTAATCCCCATCTAATATTAGCCTCTAATAATATAAGAGAAATATCAGACTCATTAATTAGCTTTGCCTTTTCAATATATTCTAATGCTCTTGATGAATTTTCTTTTTCTTTATATATCGCAGCCATTGATCGTAAAACATTTAATTGAACAGATTCTGTTAATTCATCTCTTTCATCCTTATGTGTTCCTGCCTTTACAAATAAATTTCTATTAGATTCACTTGTAAATGATTGTTCAATACCTGTTTCGACTTCTGTAGCATAATAATTAGTAGTAACTCCAGTAAAACCAATATTATCTAATTCTTCATAATAATTTAATGCAACATCAAAATCTTTATTTTCTGTAGCTAATAATGCAGCATTATAAAGGTATAACGTATCTCTGCTCGAGACTCTGTAAGCAGATTCTAAGTTTAAATAAGAAGTTTTATAATCTTTAATATCTAATGCACCTTTTGCATTCTCAACAAATTTATTAAGCATTGCTGTCTTTAGAGGATTAACCTTTTCTGAATAAGTTTTATAACTTGATTCTTCTTCAAGCTTAATAACTAAATTAAAATCATCTAAAGCTGAGTATGAATCAGATAAATCAGATTCACCATTTGCATAATAAGACATTCCTCTTAAATAATGATATTTAATTTTAATTTTTTTGTCTAATGATTCTAAATCATATGTACTAGAGATATTGGATAAATTTTCCTTGGCAGTCGTGAAATCATTAGCTTTTAATGCCTTTTCAACAGATTTAAGTTCCTTTTTTTGAGAAAAAGTTGATATAGACAATAAACTAAATAAGATTAATAATAATTTAAAGTTTTTCATTTTTAATTTAATTGAGGTTTATTTAAATAATTTATTTTTCATTTGAATCGACAGATTGAATATCATCTGTTTTATCTGCGATTATTTCAGTATCAACATCATCTAATTCTACATCTTCATCTTCTTCATGCATCACTTTAGCAACTGCGGCAATTGAATCGTTAGTCTTAAGATTAATTAGTTTAACTCCTTGCGTAGCTCTTCCCATAACTCTTAAATTCTCAACAGCAAGTCTAATAGCAATTCCTGATTTATTAATAATCATTAAATCATCATTATCGTTTACATTTTTTATAGCAACCAAATCACCAGTTTTTTCGGTAATAGAAATTGTTTTAACTCCTTTACCACCGCGATTGGTAATTCTATAATCTTCTAAGCTTGATCGTTTTCCATAGCCATTTTCAGAAACAACTAAAATATCACTTTCCATATCATTTACAGCAATCATTCCAATAACAGCATCATTTTCATGCTGAAGTCTAATTCCTCGAACCCCAGAAGCTCCCCTACCCATAGGTCTAGTCTTAACTTCTTCAAACCTAATAGCTTTTCCAGATTTTAAAGCCATCATAACTTGACTTTCTCCATTTGTAAGTTTTGCTTCAAGAAGTTCATCATTGTCTTTAATAGTAATAGCATTAATACCATTAATTCTAGGTCTTGAATATTGCTCTAGAGAAGTCTTTTTTACTTGTCCTTTTTTTGTCGCCATTATAACATAATGACTATTAATGTACTCTTCATCTTTTAAATCTTGAGTACATATAAATGCCTTTACTTTGTCATCTTGCTCGATATTAATTAGGTTTTGAATAGCTCTTCCCTTAGAAACTTTTGCTCCTTCTGGAATTTCATATACTCTCATCCAAAAACATTTTCCTTTTTGAGTAAAAAACAACATATATTGATGGTTAGTTCCAATAAATAAGTGTTCTAAGAAATCTTCATTTCTTGTAGTTGAAGCTTTTTGACCAACTCCTCCTCTATTTTGTGTTTTATAAGCATCTAGAGGAGTTCTTTTAATGTAACCAGCATGAGAAATAGTAATAACTACTTTTTCATCTGGTATCATATCTTCAATTGATAAATCTCCACCAGCATATTCAATCACAGATCTTCTTTCATCACCATATTTATCTTTAACTTCTAAAAGTTCTTTAGAAATTATTTCCATTCTTCTGTCTTTTTTATCTAGAATGTCTTTAAGATCTATAATAAGTTTAGTTATTTGTTCAAATTCAGCTCTTAGTTTATCTTGTTCAAGACCAGTTAACTGTCTAAGTCTCATTTCTACTATAGCTTTAGCTTGAATTTCAGAAAGCTTAAAATTCTTAATTAATTTGTTTCTAGCTTCCTCAGCATTTGAGGATGATCTAATTAAGGCTATTACCTTATCAATATTATCAGATGCAATTATTAAACCTTCTAATATATGTGCTCTTTCTTCTGCTTTCCTTAATTCATACTTAGTACGTCTTACAACGACATCATGTCTATGATCGACAAAATGATGAATCATATCTTTTAAATTCAACATTTGAGGTCTTCCATTTACTAGAGCAATGTTATTAACGCTAAATGAAGATTGAAGAGCAGTATATTTATAAAGTTTATTTAAAACAATATTAGGAATAGCATCTCTTTTTAATACGTATACTATTCTCATTCCATTTCTATCAGATTCATCTCTAATTGTGGAAATTCCTTCTAATTTTTTTTGATTTACCAAATCAGCAGTTTTCTTTATCATATCTGCTTTATTTACCTGATAAGGTATTTCATTAATAATAATACATTCTCTACCATTTACTTCTTCAATGATAGCTTTACCTCTCATAACTACTCTTCCTCTACCAGTCTTGAATGCTTCTTTTACTCCATCATAACCATAAATAACACCCCCAGTTGGAAAATCCGGGGCTTTAATATGAGTAATTAATTCATCAATTTCTATATCATTATTTTTAATATAAGCAATTGTTCCATCTATTACCTCTGAAAGATTGTGAGGAGGCATATTAGTTGCCATACCGACTGCAATTCCTGAAGCACCATTAATCAATAGTCCTGGAATTCGAGTGGGTAACACTGTAGGCTCTTTTAGTGTGTCATCGAAGTTAAGCTTATGATCAACCGTTTCTTTATCAATATCTGCTAACATATCCTCAGATATTTTTTTCATCCTTGCTTCAGTATATCTCATAGCTGCTGGACTATCACCATCAACTGAACCGAAATTTCCTTGTCCATCAACAAGAAGATATCTTAAACTCCAATCTTGAGCCATTCTTACCATAGTATCATAAACAGAAGTATCTCCATGGGGATGATATTTTCCAAGCACCTCTCCAACAATTCTGGCAGACTTCTTATGAGCAGAGTTTGCTCTTATACCTAATTCGTGCATTCCATATAATACTCTTCTGTGTACTGGTTTTAAACCATCTCTTACATCAGGAAGTGCTCTTGAAACTATTACTGACATTGAATAATCAATGTAAGCAGACTTCATTTGTTCTTCTATATTAATTGGAATTAACTTTTCTCCTTCTATCATAAATTTTTGAGATTAAATTTTTTTATAAAATGTATAGTGGTAAATATAATAATTTAATCTGTTGATGAGTATAAAAAAAAAGGTTTTAAATATTAAATTTATTAACAATTTTACAGATCAATTTAGTTAATAAAAAAAAATAAAAAAAAGAGTATGTATATTGCTTAACAATTAATGTTTAATTACATTTATTTAAAATATTTTTTTAGTTATGGATGATAATTTTTCTTCAAGAGTTAAGGATGTAATAACTTTTAGTAAAGAAGAAGCGCTTAGATTGGGTCATGATTTTATAGGAACTGAACATCTACTTCTTGGTATACTTCGTGATGGTGAAGGAAAGGCAATAGAAATATTAAATTCTCTTTCAGTAGATATTCATTATTTAAGAAAAAAGGTTGAAATATTATCTCCTCCAAATAGTGATGTCTCATTTACAACTAATTCTAAGAAAAATCTTCATTTAACTCGTCAAGCCGAAAGAGCCTTAAAAACTACTTTTTTAGAAGCAAAATTATTTCAAAATTCTCTTATTAATACAGCGCACCTTCTACTTTGTATTTTAAGAAATGAAAATGACCCTTCAACAAAACTATTAAACAAGTTAGATGTTGATTACGATAATGTAAAAGATTATTATAAAAATATGGTTAGCGATGATGAAACAGATGATTATTCAAATGACTCTGAAATAACTTCTTTTAAAACTGGTGAAGACTTTGAAAAGAATGATAAAAAAGAATCTACTTTAAAACCAAGCAAGGTTAAATCAAATAAAAAAACAAAAACTCCTGTTTTAGATAATTTTGGTAAAGATCTTACTTTCCTAGCTGAAAATGGAGAATTAGATCCAATTGTTGGAAGAGCAAAGGAAATTCAACGAGTTTCACAAATTCTAAGTAGAAGAAAAAAGAACAATCCACTACTAATTGGTGAACCTGGTGTTGGAAAATCTGCAATTGCAGAAGGTTTAGCGTTAAGAATAACACAAAAAAAAGTATCACGAGTGTTATTTAATAAAAGAATAATATCATTAGACCTGGCTGGCCTAGTTGCTGGAACTAAATATAGAGGTCAATTTGAAGAAAGAATGAAGGCTGTTATGAACGAACTCGAAAAAAACAAGGATATAATTTTATTTATTGATGAAGTTCATACTATTGTTGGTGCTGGCGGCGCAACTGGAAGTTTAGATGCGTCTAATATGTTTAAACCAGCCTTAGCACGTGGAGAAATACAATGTATTGGCGCTACTACTTTAGATGAATACAGAACGTCAATTGAAAAAGATGGTGCATTAGAACGAAGATTTCAAAAAATAATTGTTGAACCAACTTCTGAAGAAGAAACAATAGAAATATTAAATAATATTAAAGTTAAATATGAAGAACATCACAATGTAGAATATACAACTGAAGCATTATTAGCCTGTGTAAAATTAACAAGTCGATATATGACAGATAGATTTTTACCTGATAAAGCAATTGACGCATTAGATGAAGCTGGTTCAAGAGTTCATCTCAATAACATTGTCGTACCAACTCATATTTCTGAACTAGAAAAGGAACTTGAGCAGATAAGAGCTATAAAAAACAATGCTGTAAAAAAGCAGAAATATGAAGAGGCCGCTAAGTTAAGAGATGATGAAAAATCTTTAGAAAGTAATTTATCGAATGCACAAAAAAAATGGGAAAAAGAATGTGAAAACAATAAAGAAATTGTAAATGAAGAACATATAGCCGATGTAGTTTCTATGATGACTGGAATTCCATTAAATAAAGTAAAACAAACTGAAACCAATACATTATCAATCCTTTCAGAAATAATTAAAAATAAGGTTATCGGTCAAGATGTTGCTGTTGATAAAGTTGTAAAATCTATTCAAAGAAATCGAGCTGGACTAAAAGATCCTAACAAACCTATTGGATCTTTTATTTTTCTTGGACAAACTGGTGTTGGAAAAACACAGTTAGCAAAAGTATTAGCTAAAGAATTATTTGACTCAGAAGAATCATTGATTAGAGTAGATATGAGTGAATACATGGAAAAATTTGCAATTTCTAGATTAATTGGAGCACCTCCAGGATATATTGGATATGAAGAAGGTGGTCAATTAACTGAAAAAATAAGAAGAAAACCTTATGCAGTAGTTCTATTAGATGAAATTGAAAAAGCTCATCCAGATGTTTTTAACATGTTACTCCAGGTGTTGGATGATGGTTTTTTGACAGATAGTCTAGGCAGAAAAATTGACTTTACAAATACCATTATTATTATGACATCCAATGTTGGCGCTAGAAAACTAAAAGACTTTGGAAATGGTGTAGGTTTCGGTACTAGTGCAAAAATTAATCAAGAAGAAAATACTTCAAAAAGTGTTATTATTAACGCGCTAAAAAAAGCATTTGCTCCTGAGTTTTTAAACCGAATAGATGATGTTGTTATATTTAATAACTTGAAAATTAATGATATACACAAAATAATAGATATAGAATTAAAAAAATTATTTTTAAGAATTGAAGAAATAGGATATACAATTAAATTATCTAAAAAGGCTAAAGATTTTATAGCAGAAAAGGGTTATGATAAGCAATATGGTGCAAGACCGCTTAAGAGAGCCATTCAAAAATATCTTGAGGATGAATTAGCAGAAGAAATAATTAAATCAAAAATACAAGTTGGTGATAATATAAAAGTCGATTTAAATAAAGATAAAACAAAGTTGATCTTGTCTTCCATAAATAATAAGAAAACTTCTAAAAAATAGCAAAAGAAGGTTCAATTAAATAATTTTCCAAAAAGCTTATTGATTTGTTTATTTCAATTGACATATTTCTGTCTTCTTTTATAAAATCAACATGATTTCTGTAATTATTTATAAATTCTTGAATAAATTCTGATGTAGATTCATCTTTAAAATCTAAAGCTTGAGCAGATGTAAATAATTCAATCGCTATTATCTTATTCACGTTGTTAATAACCATGTTAAGTAATATAGCTGAATTTGCACCCATACTAACATGATCTTCTTGACCATTTGAAGATACTATGGAATCCGTACTTGAAGGACTTGCAAATTGCTTATTTAAACTAACTAAACTTGCAGCTGTATATTGAGGAATCATAAATCCTGAATTCAACCCAGGATTATCTACTAAAAAAGGAGGTAAATCTCGCGAACCGGAAATAAGCTTAAAAGTTCTTCTCTCAGAAATATTTCCTAATTCAGATAAAGTGATTTTTAAAAAATCTAACACATAGGCTAAAGGTTGTCCATGAAAATTACCGCCTGAAATTATTTTATCTTCTTTATAAAAAATTATAGGATTATCATTAACTGAGTTAATTTCTGTTAGAATAACAGAGGAACAATAATTGATTGTGTCCAAAGTTGCCCCATGTACTTGAGGAATACATCTAAAAGAATAAGGATCTTGAGTATCATGCTTTTTAGATTCTAAAATATTACTATTTAATCTAAACTTTCTTATTCTTTTTGAAACATGAGACTGGCCGTTGTGGGTTCTAATATCTTGAATTAAAGAATCAAATGGATCAATTTTACAATTATATGATTCTAAGGAAATAGAAGAAATCAAATCAGATAAGTATGATAATCTATATGCTTTTAAAACTAAAAAAAGCCCAAACCCTGACATAAATTGAGTGCCATTTAATAAAGCTAAACCTTCTTTAGATTTTAATTTAAGTGGCTTTAAATTAAATAGATTCAGAACTTTTACAGAAGAGCTAATTGATCCTTTATGATAAACATCACCATGACCAATTAAAGGTAAACTAAGATGAGCTAATGGTGATAAATCTCCTGATGCCCCTAAAGAGCCATTTTCAAAAATTACAGGAAATATATCATTATTGTAAAAGAATATTAATCTATTAATCGTATCAAGATGAATACCACTATATCCTTTTGAAAGAGTTATAATTTTTAGTAACAACATTATCTTGACAACTTCATTTGGAATTTTTTTTCCAATACCACAAGCATGAGATAAAATTAAATTGTGTTGCAAATCGCTTACTTTATCGTTTTCAATTTTAATATTGTGAAGTGAACCAAAACCAGTTGTAATTCCATAAATAGGTGTTTCTGATTTTAATATTTTGTTATCTAAGTAAGAACGACAATTTTCTATCTGTCTGATAGATTCGTTTGAAAGTGACAATTTACAATTATTATCAATAATATTTTGTAATGAATTAATAGTTAATTCTTCATTGCATATTTTAAATTTTTTCATCATTATAATGTTAAAATAAAATTAATCAATCTTCGTTTAATTAAATAATAATTAGTTTTAGGGAACCCAAAATAAATTAAATAAATGAAATTATTAACAAATATTAAAAACATTTTACTGATAAACATCTTTATTATTTTTATAATCAGTTGTAATTCAGAAACTAATAATCAAATATCAGAAACTAATAATCCAATAATTTTAAAAGGGAATATTATTAATCCTATTGGCGAGACGGTTCAAATTACTGGACCTGGACTTATGGAAGATGGTAGCTTTACTGCTAATATGCAAAGAGAAGTTTCATTGGATAATAACAATAACTTTGTAGATACAATAAATATTACAGGACCTTCCTATTATTTTTTCATTCATGGAAGAGAAAGATTTCAATTATTTCTTGAGCCAGGAAATAATTTAACAATTGATTTAGATGCTAGAAAATTTGACGAGTCTATAACATTTTCTGGTGATGGAGAAAAAAACAATACCTTTTTAAAAGAGAAGTTTTTAAAAGAAGAGAATGATCCAATAGATATTATTCAAATCTCTAAACTAGAAGAATCTGATTACATAAATAAAATTGAATCAATATTAAAATCTGATTTAGAATTAATACAAAAAAACAAAACTCTAAGTTCAAATTATAGAAAATATGCAAATAAAAATGCTAAATATAATTACTTACAATTAATTCAAAGATATCCATTATATCATGAGTATTATGCTAAAAAACCAGCGATCATTAGTGATTCTTTTATGGATCCACTAAATGATATAGACTATACAGATGATACAGATTACAAACTATTTCCATCATTTAAGCAACTTGTAGTTTATCATTATCAAAATATCTTAGAAAAATCTGACAACATAAGTGAAGATCTTAAAAAATTAAATTTATCTAATTCATTACTAATAAAAAAAGATATTGTTAGCCAAGGAGTTTTTATGCTTTCAGCCGGAAATGAAAGAAACAAAGATATTTACAATAATATTATTGAGTTGAGTAAGGATTTTAATGATTCTGATGAAATTGCAATGAATGCAATTGATAAATTAAATTCTAAATATAAAGCATTAAGTAAGTTAGAAAAAGGAATGAAATCACCTGAATTTACAGATTATGAAAATTTTAATGGAGGTACAACATCCTTGTCTGATTTAAAAGGAAAATATGTATATATTGATGTGTGGGCAACATGGTGTGGCCCTTGTATTCGTGAAATTCCAGATTTTAAGAATTTAGAGAATAAATATAAAGATAAAAATATACATTTTATAGGCATTTCTATTGATGATAGGATGAGGCCTGTTTACAATTATGAGAGATGGAGAGAAATGATAATTAAAAGAAAAATTGGAGGTATACAACTTTTTGCTGAAGCTGCTTGGAATTCAAAATTCACCAAAGCATATGGAATTGATTCAATACCAAGATACATTCTAATTGATCCAGAGGGAAATATAGTAACTGGAAATGCTCCAAGACCTTCAGACCCAACGCTTATAGATTTATTTAATAGTTTAGATATTTAATTAACATCTTTAAGTTTAGAATTAACATAATAATTATTATTAATTATTAAATCTTTTTTTAATTTATTTATTGTTAACTCATTCCAGTTCGTCGTTGGATTTAATATAAATTTTCTATCATCTAAATTAACTTCTACTTGCATAACAAATTCGTTAATTACATTATTCCACCTGTAGTAAAGACTTTCTTTATCAAAGTAATATTCTAAAACAGGTAGTCTTACATCTCTTAAGTATTGATCAAAAATCTTAGTAAGATCAATACCAATGGATTCTGATATATATTCTTCAATATCTCTAGTTGATACAGTTTTGTGATAAAAATTCTTATTTA
>Ga0213862_10000059_pt1 | contig 40567 bp, 36 predicted proteins | sample PICome_7_FD_160092 | JGI IMG/M metagenome (GOLD analysis project Ga0213862, IMG submission 160092) | Coastal seawater microbial communities near Pivers Island, North Carolina, United States - PICO266 | ecosystem: Environmental > Aquatic > Marine > Coastal | place: USA: North Carolina... | reverse complement strand
ATTCAACCGCACCCTGAAGCGTGTCACTTGTATTTGAAATACAATATTTATCAAGCCAGCTTGAAATATTTTTTTGGCCTATATTTTTTAAAACACCTTGTGGGTGCTTGCCCGTATATCCATATTTATTATATGCCGAAATAAATCCATCAAACCAATATAAGGTAACTTTTTCCGATCCATTTTGACGTACTTTAACCCACTCGCTACAAGAATAGGCTACCAAATCGAGTTTTTCTGCATATGCATACTGACTATATACTAACACTAAAAAAAGAGCTGAAAAAATAGACTTCATACAAGATTACCTCCGAGCTTAATTAAATTTAATGGTACCTAATTAAATACTATTCTTCCTGTATAGAATTTAACATTGCTTTAAAGTAGCTAGCAGGTATCAGGATCTGGTAACTTTTTTTACCTTTTATCGTTATATCTAATCCAGAAACTGAACCATCAAAGAAGTAGAGAAAATTCAAAGGTATAGCAAGTTTTTCTTCATACTGACATATTTGTTCAGAGCAGGGTATATTTTTTTTTGATAAGACTGATACAGGAAGATTTTTATTTCCTTGTGCATTAATCGCAGTGTTGTAAGATCGCCAATCTGTATCATTATATCGAGCACTAATAAAAATTGTGTAGTGATCTGCACCATCAAGATCGACTATTCGCATCAAGTAGATATCCGAAAAATTTTCTGATAGCTCTTTATTTGAAAGAGCAAAATTTGGTCCGTAAGTTAGCTCACCATTTACCGCATCGTTCTTGATTTCTATGTGAGCGGATATACTTTCTTCTGAGCTCCAATCAATGGGATCTTTATTCTTCGCACTAGCTGAAATCTGAAAGATTAGTGCTGCAGAAATTACGAAAATAAAAATACTAAAAACAACTTTCATTTTGAGGGTCTCCATAAAAATTTCAAATAAATATATCAGGTTTTTAGTTGCTAGTCCTCCCTCATATAATGGTTATTCATTCCTACTCATGTGGTAATATATATTTTTTTAATAACTCTATAATTATTGGTTTTATATGAAACAAAATACCATTGATACTAAAAAGTATATTATTGAAACTTTTCCTGTTGGGGTTCTTCAGTGCAACTGTACTATTATAGGAGATCCTTTTTCTAAGCTTGCTTTAGTCGTAGACCCTGGCGGGGATGCAGATTTTATTATGGGAAAGCTAAATAAATATAGCCTCAAATGCATAAGTATTATTCATACACACGCTCACTTTGATCATATTCTTGCTGCTGGTGAAATAAAAAAAGCAACAGGGGCACCTATTTATCTCAATAAAGATGATTTTCAGCTCTGGAGGGAGTTGGAGCAACAATGCATTATGTTTGGTTACCCAAGCGATATAAAGTTACCCGATCCGGATCAATACTTAAATGATGACCATGATCTTAAGTGTTGTGGTGGTGTTGCGATTCATACTCCGGGGCATACCCCCGGATCCACAAGCTTTTGGTTTGAAGATAGCAATTTATTAGTTGCGGGAGATACACTTTTTAAAGGTGGAGTAGGTAGGACAGATTTTCCAGGTGGTGACTTCAACAAGATACAAACCTCAATCCGAGAGCGTATCTATACTCTCAATGAGGAAGCTATTGTTATTACTGGACACGGCCCAGCCACAACAATAGCAGATGAAAAAAATAGCAACAGATTTGTTAGGCCATAGTTATTATTTTATGAAAATATATTACTAAAAATGGAGCTATAGAATGAAAGAGAAGATTTTGATAATGCTGGACCTACAGGACGCCATGAATACCAAGGTCAATAACGACTGGGTAAATCAAAATTTTTCTTGGTATCGTGCAATCTGGGTAGAGAGTGCAGAGCTTCTTGATCACTATGGCTGGAAATGGTGGAAAAAGCAGACACTTGATACCGAACAAGTTAAGCTAGAGTTAGTTGATATTTGGCACTTTGGTTTGAGTATACTGTTGCTCGGATCAGACAATAGAAAAAAAATTGCTTCTGATATAGCTGAAGAATTATCTAATGGGAAACCATCAGGTGATTTTCGTTTTGATCTGGAGGCCTTCACGTTATCTACACTCAAGACTAAAGGTTTTGATATCAAAGGTTTCTCAGCATTGATGTCTGGTATTGGTCTTACTTTTGAAGACCTTTATGTAAGTTATATTAGTAAAAATGTATTGAATTTTTTCCGTCAGGATAACGGCTACCAAGACGGTTCATACAAAAAAGTATGGTCCGGCAAAGAAGATAATGAGCACCTAGTAGAGCTCATTGGGGATCTCGATAAGAATAGTAAAACCTTTAAAGACAATTTATATAATTCGCTTCAGGTCCGATACACTCAAAGAGGTCTTTGAGGTGAATTCAACTATAGAATTAAATCTTAATCAGTCTCGCAAGAAGACCCTTGAGTTTAATAAGCTTCATAAAAGACTTCGTCGTAATGTGGGTAATGCAATTTCAGATTTTAGTATGATAGAGGAGGGAGATAAGATCATGGTCTGCCTGTCTGGAGGCAAGGATTCCTACTGCATGTTAGACCTAATATTGCATCTTCAAAAGACAGCACCTATAGATTTTGAAATTATTGCTATTAATTTAGATCAAAAACAACCAGATTTTCCAGAAGATGTGTTACCAAGATATTTAACTAACCTTGGCATTCCATTTCATATTCTAGAAAAAGACACATACAGTGTAGTTGTTGATCTCATTCCAGATGGAAAAACATATTGTAGTCTTTGTTCCCGAATGAGAAGAGGTACGTTGTACTCGTTTGCCAAGAAAATCGGTGCGAATAAAATCGCTTTAGGGCATCATCGAGACGATATTATTGAAACACTTTTTTTGAATATGTTTTATGGCGGAAAATTAAAAGCAATGCCGCCTAAACTTTTAAGTGATGATAAGAAAAATATCGTGATACGACCCTTAGCTTACTGTAAAGAGAGCGATTTAGAGGAATACTCAAATAGAATGAAATTCCCAATCATCCCCTGTAATTTATGTGGATCTCAGGACAATTTGCAGCGCAAGGTTATAAAAGACATGCTGAAATCTTGGGAAAGAAGCAACCCAGGGAGAATAGAAAGTATATTCTCTTCTATAAAAAATATATCACCATCTCAACTAGCAGATATTGATTTATTTGATTTTAAGAATTTAAAAAGAGATAAAGCTGATCACATCAATATAGTTGACATTGTGTAAGTTCAATGATTTTTATAAGCTGAATCTATCAGTTTTTAAAAAATATTTAGTTTGATTGCTTTGTTTCTTTTAGTAAGGTTACGTAAACCTTATAATAAATATAATAGGTGTGTTTAAATAAAATTAATTCGGCTACATATATGACTTATGAGGTTCTTGCACGAAAATGGCGACCGCGCATTTTTTCTGAGATGGCTGGACAGGAGCATGTTCTTCAGACTCTTGTAAATGCCCTTGACCGGAACCGCCTTCATCACGCATATCTTTTCACAGGAACCCGCGGTGTTGGAAAAACCTCACTTGCTAGGATTTTAGCAAAATCAATTAACTGTGAGAAAGGTGTAAGCTCAATCCCTTGTGGAGAATGTAGTGCTTGTATTTCAATATCCGAAGGAAGATTTTTAGACTTAATAGAGGTTGATGCAGCATCAAGAACAAAGGTTGATGACACTCGAGAGCTTCTAGAGAATGTTCAATATTCTCCATCTGTTGGAAGATTTAAGGTTTATTTAATTGATGAAGTTCATATGTTATCTACGCATAGTTTCAATGCTCTACTGAAGACTCTTGAAGAACCTCCCGCCCATGTAAAATTTTTATTTGCCACCACAGATCCTCGGAAACTTCCAGTAACAATTCTATCTCGTTGTCTACAGTTTAATCTCAAGAATATAAGCCCTGAAGTTATTGTAGAACACCTTAAGTATGTTTTAGATCAAGAAAAAATTAAGTATGAGGAGCCTGGACTCTGGTTTCTAGCCAGAGCTGCTGATGGAAGCATGCGCGACGCTTTAAGTTTGACTGATCAAGCAATTTCATACTGTTCGGAGGAGTTAAAAAAAACCGATATTTGCAATATGCTTGGATCTATTGATAGAACAGCAGTTAATGATTTGGTGCTAGGATTGATTGAAAATGACGGCACTGCAGTTATGGTCGCTGTACAAAAAATATCTGATTTTTCGCCAGATTACAGTGATGCATTAGCTGAAATATTATCCTTATTTCACAAGATTACTATTGCGCAAACAATACCCGAGGCTCTCACAAACAGTGATGGTGATAAAGAGTTTATATTGGATATTGCAAAGAGGCTGTCCCCTGAGGATGCTCAGCTATTTTATCAAATAGCTTTATTAGGGCGGAGGGATTTAGCATTAGCACCTGAACCCAGGATTGGATTTGAAATGATTTTGCTTAGGATGCTCGCTTTTTATCCAGATCATTCAAATATAGATGAAAGACCTGAGATGACGACAGGTATAATAAGCTCTGTAGATACGATCACTGACAAAAAAATATCTGAACCAAGCGCAAATAAAAAAGAAAAATTACAGGATAGTGCAAACGATACTGTTGAACCAGCAATACTCGAAAATAAAAAAGATGCAAAAGATTGTAAAGAAAAAGTTATATTAACAGAGGTTTCATCTCAAAGTTGGTTTAAAGTCCATGAAGACTTACCCATAAATGGTGTGCTAAAGAATATATCAAGTAATCTTATTTTATCCAAAGTTGATGGCGTAAATTTATCTTTTGTACTGGATGAATCAGAAAGTGCATTTTACGATGTATCGCATGATGAGAAATTAGCGCTGGTGTTATCAGAATATTTAAAGGCCAATATTAGTGTTGAAATAAAAATAGGTATCGTGGACTCTGAAACTCCAAAAAATCGTCAAATAAGGTTAGAAAAAGAAGTGAAAGCTAGGGCTACAAAAAATCTTAATTCCGATCCTAATGTAAACGAAATTACGAATATGTTCGACGGAGTTCTTCTCAAAAATACTATCAAAGCTATAGATTAAAAAATGGTCAATATATGAATATAAACGAATTAATGAAACAAGCTCAGGGCCTACAAAAAAAAATGGAAGCGATGCAAGAGGATGCAGAAAAAAATATTGTAACTGGTGAATCTGGTGCTGGAATGGTTGGTATTGAGATGAACGGCAAGCATAATGTATCCAGTTTAAAGATAGACCCAAGTCTTCTGACAGAGGAAATAGAATTACTTGAAGACTTAATCATAGCGGCGATAAATGATGCAGTCACAAAGATCGATAAGTCTCAAAAGGATAACATGTCAGATCTGACAGGAGGGATTAATATGCCTCCAGGCTTTAAGATGCCATTTTAGTTTTTATATTTTACGCTTAACACACGAAGATAGCATGAAGGAGAGATAAGTTGTTCGGCCCAATAATTGATGAGCTTGTAACTAGCCTTAGGTGTCTTCCGGGGGTCGGTCCAAAATCTGCACAGCGAATGGCATTACACCTTTTGGAGAGACATAGAGATGCCGCACATCGTTTATCTGCCTCATTGGAATTAGCGGCAAATGAAATTGGTAGATGTAAATTGTGTAGGACGCTCACAGAAACAGATATTTGCGTTATTTGTAGCAATCCTCGCCGTGAATCACATCAGCTTTGTGTAATAGAGACTCCAGCAGATCTGCTTGCAATAGAGCATAGCGATACTTACCAGGGGCGCTATTTTGTTTTACTCGGTCACCTATCACCTATTGACGGAATTGGACCGGAAGAGATAGGCATAGATAGATTAATAGAGCGGCTATCCGAAGATAAGATCAAAGAACTAATATTAGCGACAAACTTGACTGTTGAAGGTGAAGCAACTGCACATTATATTAGTGAAAGAGCAAAAGATAAGGGTGTAGAGGTGAGCCGTATAGCTCACGGTGTTCCAATGGGTGGCGAATTGGAATATGTTGATGGTAGCACTTTATCTCATGCATTTAGCAGTCGAAAGAAAATTTAATGATTAACCCTCAAAATTTTAATGAGCTATCAGCATTAAAATCCATTCTTGTGAGTGATTCAAAACAGCTACAAACCTGTGTTCAACAATTAGAACATTTCGATGTTATTGCTATTGATACAGAATTTATAAGAACCAATACCTTTTTTCCTATACTAGCATTGGTTCAAATTTTTAATGGTGAAAACTGCTGGCTTATAGATCCAGTCTCTGTTTCAGATTTATCGCCTCTTAAGGAGTTGCTTATGAGTAATAAAACCCTCAAGGTTTTTCACTCATGCTCAGAGGATATTGAAGTGCTGAGCTATACATTAAGATGTTGTCCGCAGCCAATTTTTGACACACAGATTGCTGCTGCGCTAACTGGTTACGGGTTTTCTACAGGCTATGCTTCTTTGGCAAAAAATATGTTAGGAGTCCATGTTGATAAAGGAGAAACCAGATCAAATTGGCTAAGACGACCTTTAAGCGCATCACAATTAGGGTATGCAGCTCTGGATGTCATATATTTGCTACCAATTTATTTTCAACTCAAAGAAAAATTAGCCAAGCTAGGCCGAAAAAAATGGATTGATGAGGAAATGTCTAGATTAACTGAAAAGGCATCAACAAAAGAAGATTTAAGTCAGTATTTTCAGAAAGTGAAAGGCGCTTGGAGGTTGCCTTCCGAGAAACTTTCTGTTCTGCAGTTAATTTGCGAATGGCGCGAACAGGAAGCAAGAGACAAAAATAAACCTCGCGGTCGAATTATAGATGATAAAACTATTGTTGAAGTTGTCTCTAATGCCACTCAATCTAAAGAAGGTTTATCTGAAATAGAGGGCATGCATCCATATTTGATTGAAAGGTACTCTGAAAAATTATTAGATCTAATTAAAGAAGGTTTAGCTAGACCTACAAAGGAACATCCTGCACCTCTGTCTGAACCACTACCAAAACATATGAGTAGTACAATAAAAAAACTTAAGCAAATTGTTAATATGAAAGCGGAACTATTAGATATTGCTCCAGAAATATTAGCACGAAAAAAAGATATTGAATTTTTAGTTCGTACCATTATCTCTGAAGAAAATATTAGATTGCCTGACAAGATAGCGGAAGGCTGGCGCTTTGATGTTATAGGTTCGGCTCTTTTGGTTTCATCTAGCGATTAAGTTCGACCAATAGTTTATTTTAAAATTATTTATAGAGAATCTTGATGAAGAAAATTTGTAATATATATAAGAGCTCTAAAGAGGAAGGAATGTATTTATACATTGAAAAAAAAGATGATTTCTCTGACATTCCAGAGGCTCTCTTGAAAAAATTTGGTGAACCAGTCTTTATTATGAGGCTTGCTATAGATCAGAATACTAAGCTTGCTAGAGTCGATTCAAATCACGTTATAGAAATGATCCAAGCAAATAATTTTTATTTACAAATGCCTCCATTAAGTAACTCCGAGATAAACTGGTTACATGAAAAAAACAGTAAGATGTAGGCAGATGCATAGGATTTTGGATAGATAACTTATGAGTCTTACGCAATCTAAGCTAGCGATTATACAAAAAAAGATCACTGGGGCTCTCAGTATAGATCGTCATCAATTAACCCAAGAGTTCAAAAATATTAGAAGCCATAAAAAAATTGGGAAACTAGCTGATCGACAATTAGATGGCTTTATAAAAAGACTAAATCGCTCTTGCCAAAAAAGAGATGCTCGCCTCTCAGCCATACCATTTGTTCAATATCAAAATAACCTTCCTATAGCCGAGCGACGTGATGAGATAAAAAAGGCTATTTTAGATAATCAAGTTATTATTATTGCTGGAGAAACAGGCTCAGGAAAGACAACTCAGTTACCTAAGATTTGTCTCGAATTAGGTCGTGGATCAAATGGAATAATTGGACATACTCAGCCTAGACGGATAGCTGCTAGAGCTGTAGCTGTTCGAATTGCAGAGGAGCTTGGACAAACAATTGGACAAGCTGTCGGCTATCAGGTCCGTTTTCGCGACGAAAGTAACCCAAATACACTAATTAAGCTGATGACTGATGGTATTTTACTCGCTGAGGTTCAGCATGACCCATATTTTAGTAAATATGACACGATTATCATCGATGAAGCCCACGAGAGAAGTCTTAATATTGATTTTTTACTGGGGTATTTAAAGACTATTTTACCAAAGCGCCCTGATCTGAAATTAATCATTACATCCGCAACTATAGATATAGAAAAGTTTTCTAAGCACTTTAATGGCGCTCCGGTTATAAAAGTTTTAGGTCGAACCTACCCAGTTGAGGTTCAGTACATTCAACCAGAACAAGATATGAGTCTATCTGAGTTAATACTTGAAGCGATCAAGCGTATTATCTCTCTCCCTGAACGAGGTGATATCTTAGTTTTTCATAGCGGGGAAAGAGAGATTCGTGAAACAGCAAATAAACTCCTAAATGCACAGCTCAATCATCTAGATATCGTACCTTTGTACTCTCGATTAAGTTTATCTGAGCAGAGTAAGGTTTTTTCTCCTCACAAGGGGATTCGAGTCGTTCTTTCTACTAATGTTGCTGAAACATCACTTACAGTTCCTGGAATTCGTTACGTGATTGATCCAGGTATGGCCAGGATCAGTCGATACAGTTTTCGAACTAAGGTTCAACGATTGCCAATTGAACCTATATCGCAGGCAAGTGCAAATCAGCGAAAAGGACGCTGTGGAAGATTGAGTAATGGAGTATGTTTTCGCTTATACACTGAGGATGATTTCAATAGTCGTGATATTTACACGGATCCTGAAATCGTAAGAACAAATCTAGCGTCAGTTATTTTAAAAATGCTGCAAATGAAAATAGGTGATATAAGAAAATTTGATTTTTTAGAGGCCCCTGATAGCCGCTTAATTAACGATGGATATAGCCTCTTAAAAGAGCTAGAGGCCGTAACAAGCCAGTTACAATTGACAGATATAGGAAAAAAATTATCCAAGCTTCCCGTGGACCCAAAATTTGGAAGAATGCTACTAGCATCAGAGCCTGAGGGCTCAGTAAAAGAAGTTTTAATTATCGTTTCAGCTTTGAGTATTCAAGATCCCCGCGAAAGGCCAGCAGATCAGCAGGCAGATGCAGACTCAAAACATTTGCAATGGAAAGATCAGACATCTGATTTTAGTACTTTAGTTAACTTATGGAGACATTTTGAGCAACAACATCAAGAACTAAGCAGGTCCCAGTTTGATAAGTATTGTCGAAAAAATTATATCTCTGCAATGAGAATGCGAGAATGGAGAGAATTATATCATCAGCTACACACAGCATGTCGAGATATAGGAATAAAATCAAATAAAAAATTAGCATCTTATGAATCTGTCCACAGAGCCCTATTGACTGGGCTTCTTGGTCAGGTTGGTTTTCAGCGAGAACTCTCCGATAAAGATTATTCAAAAAATAAACAAAAAAATAAACCGAAGGAATTTATTGGCTCAAGGAATAGAATTTTTAATATATTCCCAAGTTCATGTTTGAGTAAAAAACCACCTAAATGGTTGATGGCAGCAGGAATGATCGAAACCTCAAAACTTTTTAGCCATAATAATGCAAAAATAGATCCCGAATGGCTTCCTGCTCTAGCCTCCCATTTAACTAAGAAGTCTTACAGCGAACCTCACTATAGTGTCCGAAAAGGTCAAGTGATGGCTTATGAAAAACAAACTTTATATGGTCTACCAATTATTGAAAAAAAATTGATATCATATGCGCCACTTGATCAAGCCTTATCGAGGGAAATATTTATACAGTCGGCTTTAGTAGAAGGGGGGTATCGCGGTACAGGAGAATTTTTTCACAACAATCTAAAAGCTCAAAGTAGCCTCCTAGATATTGAATCTAAAATCCGAAGAAGGGGAGTTCTGGTTGATGATTCAGTCATATTTAACTTTTATGATAGTTTAATCCCAAAAAATATAACGTCACTAAATACATTTGAATCTTGGAGAACAGCAAAAGAATTGGAGCAAGGTTCTGCAGAGTTTCTATATATTGATGAATCACTATTACTACAAGAAAATTATGATCATTTAAACCCATCAGACTTTCCAGATAATATCCATTGGGATGGCACCTCATATGCAACTTCATACCGATTTGATCCAGGGCAAAAACAAGATGGCGTAACTGTTACGATACCAATCAGTATTTTGCATCAAGTTCCACTTTACTTATTCGATTGGATTGTTCCAGGGATGTTAAGAGATAAATGTATTGCTCTTTTAAAGGGACTCCCAAAATCTATACGCCGAAATTTTGTACCTGCTTCAAGTTATGTAGATAAATTCCTAGAAGTTGCAAAATCTAGCGATATTAAGTTAACAAAAGCCTTAGGTTTGAGTCTCCATAGCCAAACAGGTATCAATGTAAGTTCTGATGATTGGAGTAAAATTAAACTGGATGACATCTTTTATGTTAATTTTGAGTTGATAGATAAAAAATCACATATTCTTGCAGTAAGCAAAAATATAGAGGAGCTTAAGTCACGATTCAAAATAAAAATATCAGATACGTTAGCTCAAGTTGCAACTCACTCTATTGAGCAAGAGGATATTAAACATTGGAGTTTTGGTGATCTTCCTGAAATATACACAATTGTAAATGAAAATCTCACAATAAAAACATATCCAGCATTAATCGTTGAGGACAGAAAAATCAATTTAAAATTAGTTGATAATTCCCTAGTTGCAATTAATAAAACACTTCTTGGCCTAAATGCTCTTTATCAATTAATTGATTCGAAATCAGTTAAATACCTCAAGAAAAATCTTTTAAGTGGTATGGATCTTCAGCTAAAGTTTGCAGGGCTTGAGGGTAAAGAATTACTAACTAAACAGATAATAGATAAGGCATATTTTTTAAGTTTTCTTGAAAATCAAAAAATACCAAGAAATAAATCTGATTTTGAATTCAGGTTCATAGAGGGAAAAAGTAAAGTTATATCAACAGCTAATGAGTTAGATGATATGGTGACGCCCTGGACTTCCTTAATTTCAGATATTCGACGAGAGACATCGAAATATAAACAGTCTCATGCAGATACTATTGAGGATATAGATCGACAGCTAAATATACTTTTTTGTGATGGATTTCTATTTCAGGTACCAATAAAGCTTCTGCGTCAATATCATCGGTATTTAAAATCGATTTTAATCCGTTTAGAAAAACTGCGTCAGAATGTAATGAAAGAACAGATTCAGATGGCAGAGATAGCAAGCTTAGAGGCCCGTCTCAAAGAAAAAAATCAACAGATAGAAAAGTTGTCCTTAGTTGCTGTATCTGAGCTTTGGGAGCATAGCTTTTTACTTCAAGAATATCGTGTGTCTTTATTTTCTCAAGGCTTAAAGACTGTTGTGCCTGTATCAAGAAAGCGAATAGATCTACATTGGAAAAAAATACAAAATTTGATTTAAAGGTATTTCAAAGCATATACCCTAAGAAAAAAGCGACTCAAAAGAGTCGCTTTTTTCTATGGGAGCTTTTAATGACTAGAACTTGGTTTTTAAGTCAACTTGAAGACGCTCGTAGTCAAATTCTTCTCCACGAGATTCTTTTCCATACTCAGTGTCGAAGTAAGTAAGAGCTAATGAAGTATTTTTACTCAAGCCTAAAGCACCACTTATCTTTGAGCCTTTTGTGTCAGTACCTCCGCCACCAAAATCTGAGTCAGTATGCGCACCAAAGGTTGCGTCTTGCTCTAGATCTTGGTAGGCATAACCGAATGCTAAATCACCTCTCTTCTTGGCATTACCAACTTTGACACCATAAACGAAACCAGTATCTTCTTTAGGATCAGAAATACCATCTATATTAGAATCACCGTCGTTCTTAATATAATCAGCATAAAAGGTAGATTTTTGACCTAAGATTTTAGTTTTGACTTCCGCAAAAACTTGCTGTATCTCGTAATCGTAAGCATAAGTCGTTCCGCTGGCAGTATTACCGAACTCATCTGCCAGGACATCAGCCAGCTCTGAACCTGAAAGTGGTATATTATAGTAACCTAAACCAACAGTAACTTTAGTATTCTTGTCTAATTTAAATTTATAACCGACCTGTGCACCATAAGTTTCAATAATATCTTTATTACCGCTTGAGCCGTCGTCACTATTTAAAAAGTTATAGCCTAAAGTTGCAAAGATACTATTATTTTTATACTTAATATGCGCACCTTCAGGTCTTAAATCACCATCGAAAATTAAGCTACTTTTTCCTGGTTTAAAATAAGGCACTTTCGTTTTACCAGCAGTCAAAGTTATATTGTCATAAAACTTCCAAGCTATATAACCTTGGTCTAACACAATACCTTTATCTGAATTGCTACTACCAAAAGTTGAGTTTGAGGATATTGGATCACCCCCTGAGGTACCTGTGGCCAGTGCAAATCCTGCTTTTACGTCATCTGATACTTGTGCTGTTATTCCAAGTCTTGCGCGTAGGCGTGAACGGTTACGTTCATCAGCATCTCCGACATTTTTGCGATCATCATCTATGCTTTCATAACGGTATCGCATATCGCCATTGATTTTAATTTTTTCTGCCCAGCCCATTTTTCTTTCTCTTTTAGCGATTGTAGTCGTGTATTTATCCATGCTGTCAAGTCGTTTAGTTAGCTCAGCAACTTGCGCCTTGAGCTCAGCAATAGATTCGGCATCAGAAATCCCTCCAGCTGATGCAAGAGGACTTAATATTGATCCAATAATAGCTATTGCAAGGATTCTATTTTTCATTATCTTTCTCCCATAATTTTATTAGTTAATCTTCAGCCTACTAATCACTCAAAAAATAAAAATTTAATTCATTGAGTAAGTTATTTTTCTGAACCTATTATCAGAGATAAATATGTCAGTTTTATGACGTATAGATTGCAGTTTTATTAAATATAAAAAAGTGATTTTTTTCAGGATCCATCAATTTTCAAAAGCTCACTAATAAGCCTATTTTTTTATCAACTATAATGGATATTTTGTTTGCATCTGATATAAAATGTAAATATTGAAAATTTAAGTTTTTTATAGATCTGTTAAAGTAAGTTCAAGCTGTAATTTTTTTTTTAAGCATGTAAACTACACTCTATTATTTTAAGAAGTATTTTTTTACAAAAATTGGGGATCTATCAATGAAAAGCACGTTATTGTTGTTGGCTGGAATTTTATTGTCAAATTATGCATTCAGTGGAGGAAACCCTGAGTCTTTCGAAAATTTAAATAGTGAATCCAATTATCAATCTACATCTGATGCTCAAGTTAATAATTTGGACTACTCAACATATGATCCATGGGAAAAATTTAATAGGAAAATATTTGCATTTAATGATGCTATAGATACTTATGCTTTTAAACCACTTGCTAAAGGCTACCAGTTCGTTACCCCAGATCCATTAGAGGATGGCTTTTCTAGAGTATTCTCTAACCTTGGTGAGCTGGTGACTATAGCCAATGACCTGCTTCAGGGTAAGTTCAAGCAAGCTACCAATGACACTGGTAGATTTCTTATTAATACAACTGTTGGTCTAGGTGGTTTTTTTGATGTAGCTGATAACCTTGGTTTAGAAAAAAATGAAGGAGAAGATTTCGGCCAAACCTTAGGTTTTTATGGAGTGGGTGATGGACCGTTTGTTATGTTACCAATTTTCGGTCCTAGTTCAGTTAGGGATGCCCCCTCAAGGATTGTTGACCAGCTCCTTAATCCAATTAATGAAATTGATGATATTCCAGCACGAAACGCTTTGTACGGTACAGATGGACTTGTTACCAGAGCAGATCTTTTAAAAGCTGAAGAATTATTTAAAGGAGATAAGTACGCATTCTATCGTGATATTTATCTTCAAAGACGCCAGTATTTAGTTGATGACGGAAAAGTGGAAGATGACTTTTAGGCAGACAGTACCTAAAAGTTAAGGCGCATTTTAAATTAGTGCTTAACTATCAAGCCTTCTAATTTAAATAAATATTTTCATATTCGTCTTTAGAAGGTTTGAATAACTCATGCCAATAAAAGGTGAACTTCTGGTTGTATCTGATAGTTTAGATAACTGTCGATTTCTGGAAGATCTCCTATCTAGATCAAATTGGAAGGTGACTCAATTTTCCAATCCAAACAAGGCTTTGATTGCTATTGAGGACATTCGTCCAGCTGTTGTAATTTTGGACTTACCCCTAGATTTAATGCAAGCCAAATTTACTGCTCTTTTGACACTTGATCTTGAAACAGCATATGTTGTTATTTTGCCAGAGGTAAACCCAAGAGAAGTTGCAAAATTTTTCCATAAAAATGCATCCGATGTACTCATTAAACCATTTGCTACAAAGCGCTTCCATGAAGCAATTGACAGAGCTTCTGAATTTAAAAGTTTGGTAAGACAGAACCTTGAATATAGACAACAGCTAGAAGACGCTAATCGCGAGCTAAACGAGAGCTTGCATCTCCTTGAATTGGATCAAATAGCCGGTAATCAAATTCAAAACAGTCTGCTCCCAAAAACCCCATTTAAGAAAAATAAATACCAGATAGCATATAGAATTTCTCCTTCTCTTTATCTGAGCGGAGATTTTGTTGGCTATAATATTTTATATGATAGATATTTGGTATTTTATGTTGCAGATGTTTCTGGGCATGGTTCATCTTCGGCTTTTTTGACTGTGTTACTTAAGTTTATTTTTAATCGTATTCTCAAACGCCATAAGGCACATAAAGATCTAGAAATTATGGCACAAGCCCCTAAAGGTTTCATTGAGCATATTAATAGAGAAGTGATGGCCCTTGATCTTGATAAACATTTAACTATCTTTGCAGGCTCGCTTGATACAAAGGCCAATAAGCTTCGATATGCTGTGGCCTCACATATGCCTATGCCTCTAGTTATTTCTAACGGTAAGGCAATGATACTTAAAGGTAGAGGAAAGCCAGTTGGAATATTCGATGATGCTGTATGGAAGGTGGAGGAGATGGATTTACCTAATAAGTTTTTGTTAACCCTGGTTTCAGATGGAGTCCTTGAGATTTTTCCTAATAAGTCACTTAAAGAAAAAGAAAAAATTATATCTCAGTCTGTTTTAGAGTCAGATGGCTCTATCGAAGATATTTGTAAAAAATTAGGTTTAACTGAAATAAAAGATATACCAGATGATGTAACCATATTAACTATAAGGAAAAATAATTAGGTGGATTTAGGTAGAATTTTAGTGTCGCAAGAAACTGGTTCATATGTCATCAGGCTCGAAGGAGATGTTCGAGTAGTCCTTTCTGCAACGCTTAACGATTACATGAATACCATTTTTAAATCTAAAGATATCTCAAAAATCATAATTGACATGATCGAAACAAAGGGCGTAGATAGTACAACACTCGGACTTTTAGCTAAATTAGCGATTCACTCTAATGCAAATTTTAATATCAGACCTATTGTTTTTTGTCCTGATGAAAGTCTTCACGAGACTCTGTTAGTCATGGGTTTAGATGATGTTTTCGAAATTATAAGCAAAAGAAAATCAGAACTAGAAAACCTCATAGAGTTAAAATCTAAACCTTCTCATGATACAGCAATCAAGCAACACGTCTTGGAGGCGCATAAATTACTTTCCTCAATAAATAAAAAAAATAAAGATGAATTCTTGGATCTTATTGCAGCCCTTGAGCGTGAATGAAAAATTTATCTGGTGGTGTTAACTCTTAGCAATTTTTTTTGTCTTTATGAAATCTGAATGAGAAATATAAATTAGATCTGCAATTCTTCTAATAATTGCTTCCTCGTGCTTATCCAAAACGTCATCTGCAAATGCAATATGCCATAAACTCCCAATCAGTTCTTTTTTCTTCTGATAATCGAAATGATCATTTATAAGACGAGTAAATTGATATAAAGAAGTAGCATCTTTTACTTCCTGTCTTGCAAGCTCAAGCAGTTTTTGAATCTCATGATCTTTGAGCTCAAATTGACTTTCAAGGATTCCCTTAATTTTAGTAAGCTCTTTATCCGAGGTTTCTCGATCAATAACCATAACCTCGACCATCAGTGAGGCTGCAGCAAGATTTTGTTGATGCTTTTTATCGCCATCAGAGTTATTAATTTCTGATGAAAAAAATTCCTTTATATTATTGATCAATATTTCAGTTCCTCAGATTTATATTTGCTCTACATGTTTTAATGCATCAATGAGAACATTAATATCAGCATTTTTTTGATGTGCATTTTCACTGATATGTTGCCTAAATTTTCGACCTCCAGGTATTCCTTTGTAAAGCCCTAAAATATGTCTAGTCACATGACTTGTTTTCAGTCCGGGTAGAAGCTTACCACTCATAATTTTGACAAATTGTTGAATAACTTCGCTTCGGCTAATAAGAGAAGTTTCACTATTATATATACGATGATCGACCTCGGCTAATAAATATGGATTTTGATATGCTTCGCGTCCCAACATAACCCCATCTAAATGTTTCAGTATATCAATTGATTGATCTAGGTCTTTTATACCTCCATTTAGGATAATCTCTAGATTAGGAAAGTCTTTTTTTAGTTGAAATATATATTCATATTTTAATGGAGGAATTTCACGATTTTCTTTTGGGCTCAGGCCCTTTAGTAGTGCTTTTCTAGCATGAATAATAAAGGTTTTACAGCCAGCATCTGCAATAACACCAACAAAATCGGATAAGAACTCATAGCTTTCCTGATCATCTACACCAATCCTATGTTTTATTGTAATTGGTATATCAGTTGACTCTTTCATAGCTTTATAGCAATCAGCCACTAAGGGTGCATTTTTCATTAATGTAGCACCAAAATTTCCTGATTGAACTCTGTCACTGGGACATCCACAGTTAAGATTTATTTCGTCATAATTATACTGAGTTGCATATTCGACACTTTTTGATAAATCCTTTGGGTTGCTTCCACCAAGCTGAAGTGCAATTGGATGTTCTATTTCGTCATAATAAAGGTGCCCCTTAGTATTACCGTGTATGAGGGCTCCAGTTGTGATCATTTCTGTATAAAGTACAGCTTTTTTGCTTAATAAGCGATGGAAGAGACGACAGTATTTATCTGTGAGGTCCATCATGGGTGCGACACAGAAGCGTCTATCTATTAATTTTTTTTCTTCACTAGAATTTTGATACATGGAATTGACCATAAATCACTGATATAAAGTATTATATCTTGAAACTTATCGAATTGGGTTTAATTTAAAAATATCATTACATTTTAGAGTTATAATATTTACATAGATCACGAAGTGATCAACTCAATAAAAAAGTATAATGAATTTGCACACGGATAATTTTTTTACTAACGGAATATCTTATGGCTATTCGAACAAGAATTGCACCATCTCCGACTGGGGATCCTCACTTAGGAACTGCTTATATTGCACTTTTTAATCTTTGTTTTGCTCGAAAATTCGAAGGTGAGTTCGTTCTTCGTATTGAAGATACAGATCAAGTCAGAAGTACAAGTGGCTCAGAAAAAATCATCTTGGAGTCACTTAAATGGTTAGGTTTATCCTGGTCTGAGGGTCCAGATGTCGGTGGAGAATATGGGCCTTACCGGCAAAGTGAGCGTCTAGACATATATCAAAAATATGCAAAACAGCTTGTCGAAGAAGGCCACGCCTTTTATTGTTTTGCTACTCCTGAAGAGCTAAGTATAATGAGAAGTGAGCAAATTTCTCGTAGTGAGTCCACTCGTTATGACGGAAGAGGACTCAAATTATCTAGCGAGGATATACAAAGAAAAATTGATAGTGGTGAGCCCTATGTGATTCGTATGAAAATACCAGAAGAGGGTGACTGTGAATTTCAGGATATGTTACGAGGAAAAATTCTTATACCTTGGTCTCAGGTGGATATGCAGATTTTATTAAAAATGGATGGCATGCCCACATATCATCTTGCAAATGTAGTTGATGATCATTTAATGAAAATAACACATGTAATTCGAGGAGAAGAGTGGATCAACTCAACTCCTAAGCATACTCTTTTATACAAATATTTTAACTGGGATATACCCGAGTTTTGCCATTTACCTTTATTGAGAAATCCAAATAAAAGTAAACTTAGTAAACGTAAAAATCCCACAAGCATAAACTTCTATAAAGATATGGGCTATTTGCCTGAGGCACTTCTTAATTATCTAGGAAGAATGGGTTGGTCTATGCCCAATCAAGAGGAAAAATTCACACTTAGTGAAATGTTTGAGAATTTTGATATTTCTCAGATTCATTTAGGTGGGCCTACATTCGATATAGAAAAATTAGACTGGCTAAACGGATGCTGGATTCGTGAGAATCTTAATGATTTCGAATTTGCCGATCGCGCCAGTAAATGGGCCTTGAATAGCAGTAATCTCAGTAAAATGCTCCCTTTAGTAAAAGATAGAGTAGAAAAATTTTCTGATATCGTACCTATGTTGAACTTTATGTTCTCAGGTATACACGATCTTGATAAAGAAAGCTTTCAGCATAAAAAACTTGATAATAAATCTATATGTCAGATTTTACAATACAGTAGCTGGTGCTTAGATGAAATCATCGACTGGAACCGCGATAATTTGTATCAGGAGCTCAATAAGATCTCTGTTTCACTAGATTTGAAACTGAAAGACTTCCTGTTTCCTTTATTCATTGCTATGACTGGTGCGGCTTCCGGACCCCCATTATTTGATACTATGGCATTATTGGGTCGAGATATGGTTAGGGCTAGAATCAGATCTGCTTTAGAGGCAGCAGGCGGTGTATCAAAGAAACAATTAAAAGTATGGGAAAAAGATTTTCGTAACTAATTAAGCCCCTATCGGCGCATTTGATCTATATTTTATCTTGACAGCGACATTGCCTGTACATAGACTCCTTCCGTCCAAAAGAATGGGGCCTTAGCTCAGCTGGGAGAGCGCAACACTGGCAGTGTTGAGGTCAGCGGTTCGATCCCGCTAGGCTCCACCATTTATTCAGATACATCATCGTCTTCTCTAAATTCTTTCCTTTTTTCAAGACTAATTTTGTCTTTCAGACTCATGATATAAGCTGACCCTGACAAAATTAATATAGCACCTGCTTCTCCGAGCAAAACCAATGCATCCATATCTTTACTTTGCATAATGATTAACCGACATAGGGCGGTTATTGCGATAATTATTGGCAAAGTTACAGGAATTCTGCTGGTGGTATAAAAAGCACCCACCATCCCAATAATTTCAACATATATAAAAAGCATGAAAAGATCGGATAAGAGTATATTTCTTGCTTCGTACATTGAAAATACAAATTGAGCTGCTGCTACACAGGTTGCAAATCCGATTACAGTTAGAAGAATTTTTTCACTAGCGTTGGTTGTCCAGTGCAGGCCTTTTTTAACTTTAGGTAATTTCAAATCCATATATAGATCATAAACCACTCTGAGTCTTTAAACCAATTTTTATAAATGGATTTAATATTGTCTTTTTAAGACAGCTGATGAATATCGATGAATTTTGAAAAAAGATTTGCACTTCAAAAGAAACAGCTTACTTTTCAATGACAAGTTTTATGGCTTAGAGTACTCTCTTCTTGGATAACCTGTATAATTCTGACGAGGTCTTCCAATTCTGTAGGGGTTGCTCAACATCTCGTTCCAGTGTGATATCCAGCCAACTGTGCGACCTGTGGCAAATATTACTGTGAACATTTCAGGTGAAATTCCAATTGCTTTCATTATAATTCCTGAATAAAAATCTACATTAGGATAGAGTTTCTTTTCAGCAAAGTATTCATCATCAAGCGCTATTTGTTCTAGGCGTTTAGCAATTCTGAGCAGAGGATCGTTTTCAAGACCAAGTTCAGCAAGGACTTCGTCACAGCTTATTTTCATTACTTTAGCTCTAGGATCAAAGTTTTTGTAGACTCGATGACCAAATCCCATCAAGCGAAAAGGATCCTCTTTATCTTTAGCTCTTAGAATGAAGCTATCAATATTTTTTTCATCTCCAATCTCTTCTAGCATTTCTAGTACAGCTTGGTTAGCACCGCCATGGGCAGGACCCCATAGTGCTGCTATACCACTTGCAATACATGCATAAGGATTAGCACCTGTAGAACCGGCAAGACGAACTGTGGAGGTGGAAGCATTTTGCTCATGATCTGCATGAAGCAAAAAAATCCTATCCATTGCTTTTTCTATTACTGGGCTAATGTTACTGATTTCACCTTGAGTGCCGAACATCATGTTTAAAAAATTAGCAGAATAACTCAGGGAGTCATCAGTTGGGACGAAGGCCTGGCCCGTGAAGTGTCTGTGGCACATTGCTGCAAGAATCGGTACTTTTGCTATGAGTCGATGAATAGTTGTTATTCTATCTTCTGAGCTAGTGATGTCAGTTTTTGAGTCATATGTTGCAGACATTGCAGCAACTGAGCTACATAACATTGCCATAGGATGTGACCCTTTAGGGAATGCTTTGAAAAGATCTCCCATCGAATCTTCTACATGGCGATGTTTTTTTATTGTAGCAACAAATTTTTTATTGTCTGATGCTGAGGGAAGCTCTCCATTAATTAATAAAAAACAAGTCTCAAGGAAATCAGAATTTTCTGCTAGCTGGTCAATAGGGTAGCCGCGATGGAGAAGAATACCTTTGCCGCCATCTATATATGTTATTTTCGATTCACAAGAAGCCGTTACGCCAAAGCCTGCATCTAAAGTAAAACATCCAGTTTCAGGAACTTTAGCTATATCTATAACATTTTGACCGGCCGTACTCTTAATAACTGGTAGTTCGATTGAATCATCTGTTTTTTTAGACGAAAGATAGAAGTTATCTTTACTGTTCATCGGTTTCTCCTAGAAGGCTCACAACTAAAAATTTAATGCTGATAATAATTATTAGCATTTATAAATTTTTTGGCAAATTAAATATAAGAGCGAAACTATAGCGCGCTTCCTCAATTTGTCAATTTTAATTAAGTAAAATAAATTCAGTGAATAACGAAAATCTAGCGTCATATTTGATTGTAAGACACTTTGATTGTACTTATAATCATCATTTTAAATATCAACTAATTTATTACTTACAATCCATTCAAGGTAAATAATAATCCAAACAACTGATTTTTGTTGTCTGAAAATTAACTTAGGAGATAGTTTTGAGTAAAAAACGACCGGTCAATTTAGATATTGGAACTATCCATCTTCCAGTTACAGCTTATGTTTCTATCCTCCACAGAGTCTCTGGTGTAGTCCTCTTTGGTGCTGTAGGTTTATTTTTATGGATTCTAGATTCAAGTCTTTCATCTGAAGAAAGCTTCAATTCAATCAAAGTATTTATGAGTACACTCACAGTACAAATCATAATCTGGCTTTCATTGGCTGCTCTAATATACCATTTAGTAGCCGGCTTGAGGCACCTAGTCATGGATTATGGTTACGGAGAGACTTTGAGTGGTGGAATATTAGGAGCGAAATTAGTTTTGATACTCTCAGTAATATTAATGCTTTTGGCGGGGTTTTGGCTATGGATATGATAAATGACGTAAAACAATTCAACCGCAATGGACTCTTAGAGTGGATCACGCAAAGAGTCACATCAGTTGTAATTACTGTTTATGTTTTTTTTGTCACTTACTACCTTTTGGCTCATCCAGATATTAGTTATAACGAGTGGCGAGACCTGAACAGTTTATTTTTGATGAAGACCTTAAATATCCTAACAATCACGTCAATAGCTGTTCATTCAATAATCGGACTTTGGGGCGTGATTACCGATTATATAACAGTCAGATTACTTGGCCCCAAAGCTAAGCTCCTAAATGTTTTTTTTCAATTAGGTATTATTATAACTACATTAATATATTTTCTTTGGGCAATTACTATAGTTTGGAGCATTTAAGTTTATGAGAACTATTACTTTTGATGGGCTTATAGTTGGTGGTGGTGGTGCAGGCATGAGAGCTGCATTACAGCTTTCACAATCTGGCCATAAAACAGCAGTTATCACTAAAGTTTTTCCAACACGGTCACACACTGTATCTGCGCAAGGAGGAATAACTTGTGCAATTGCTAGTGATGACCCAGATGATGATTGGAGATGGCATATGTATGATACAGTCAAAGGGTCAGACTATATCGGCGATCAAGATGCCATTGAGTATATGTGTGAAGTTGGGCCCGAAGCAGTCTTTGAACTTGAACATATGGGATTACCATTCTCTCGTACAGATGAAGGTAGAATTTACCAGCGTCCATTCGGAGGTCAATCTAAGAATTTTGGTGAGGGTGGTCAAGCGGCAAGAACTTGTGCTGCTGCAGATAGAACTGGCCACGCTCTTCTTCATACTTTGTATCAAAATAACGTCAAAAATGAGACAGTTTTTTTTAACGAATGGTATGCAGTAGATCTAGTTAAAAATGATGATAATGCAGTTGTAGGTGTTATTGCGATAGATATTGAAACTGGGGAAACGGTATTTGTGAAGTCGAGTGCAACTGTTCTCGCTACTGGAGGTGCCGGTAGAATTTATGCTTCCACGACTAATGCACACATATGCACTGGTGATGGTATTGGCATGGCTTTGAGAGCGGGTTTTCCAGTTCAAGATATGGAAATGTGGCAGTTTCATCCAACAGGTATTTACGGTGCAGGTACACTTGTAACAGAAGGTTGTAGGGGAGAGGGGGGCTACCTAATTAACAAGGATGGAGAGCGCTTCATGGAAAGATATGCCCCAAATGTTAAGGATTTAGCGGGACGTGATGTTGTAGCTCGCTCTATGGTTCTAGAGATATTGGAAGGCCGAGGTTGCGGCAAGGATGGTGATCATGTTCGATTAAAATTAGATCATCTTGGAGAGGAAGTTTTAGAGAGTCGTCTCCCCGGCATATGTGAGCTCTCAAGAACTTTTGCACATGTAGATCCAGTCAAAGAGCCTATTCCTGTTGTACCCACATGCCATTACATGATGGGCGGAATACCAACAAACGTAGATGGACAAGCGTTATCGCTTGACAGCGAAGGAAATGCTCAAGTTATAAGTGGTCTTTATGCCTGCGGTGAAGCAGCATGTGTTTCTGTGCATGGCGCTAACCGTCTTGGTGGTAATTCTTTGTTGGATTTAGTGGTTTTCGGTAGAGCTTCAGGTTTATTTATTGAGAAGTCTCTTGGCGAAGGAGTTAACCTAGCTGACCCAACAGATGCAAACATAAATAAGGCAATGGAAAGACTCAACTATATTAATAACGGTTCTAAAGATGGCGAATCAGCAGATGTTTTGCGTGTAGAACTACAAAAAGTTATGCAAAACTATTTTGGGGTTTTCCGCAGAGGTGACTATATGCAAGAGGGCATCGAGAAACTCAAATCACTCAGGACGCGAATAGAAAATGTTTGTTTAGATGATACGAGTAATGTTTATAATACTGCTCGAATCGAGGTACTTGAACTGCATAATTTGCTAGAGGTTGCTGAAGCTACTGCTATTACTGCAGAATGGAGGAAAGAAAGCCGAGGTGCTCATGCTCGAGAGGATTTCTCTGAGCGTGACGATGAAAACTGGCTTTGTCATTCTATGTTTTTCCCTGAAGAGAAAAGAGTTCAAAAGAGGAAAGTGAATTTTTCACCAAAGAAAATGGACCATTTTGAACCAAAAGTGCGTGTTTATTAATCAATGAAGGATATTTTTTAATATGTTAAAAGTAAGTATTTATCGCTTTAATCCTGAACAGGATGAAGCCCCATACATGCAAGATTACGATTTTGATACTCAGGGAAAAGATCTAATGGTGCTTGATGTTTTGGGTATGCTAAAAAGTAGAGACCCCTCAATCTCATATCGTAGGTCCTGCCGTGAGGGCGTCTGTGGGTCCGATGGAATGAATATTAATGGAAAGAATGGCCTTGGCTGCATAACTCCTCTTTCAGAGTGTGTTAAAGGAAATAAGCTTGTTATCAGACCTTTGCCTGGCCTACCAGTCATTAGGGATCTAGTAATTGATATGAGTCAGTTCTATGCCCAATATAAGAAAATACAACCATATCTTGTTAATGATGACCCGGCACCTGGTATTGAAAGACTACAGACTCCAGAGGATCGTGCAAAACTTGATGGCCTCTATGAATGTATTCTTTGTGCCTGCTGCTCAACAAGCTGCCCTTCTTTTTGGTGGAACCCAGATAAGTTCATTGGCCCAGCTGGTCTTTTGCAGGCATATCGCTTCTTGGCTGACACAAGAGATAACGATACTGAAAAAAGATTATCTAATCTAGAAGATCCATTTAGTGTTTTTCGATGCCATGGAATTCAAAATTGTGTTGCTGTGTGTCCTAAGGGTTTAAATCCAACGAGAGCAATCGGACATATTCGAAATATGTTGTTGAAAAAGGCTGCCTAAGCTGATTACTTGAAACGAAAAATTAGAACTATGTGCTAAACACAAGGACAAATAGATGCCTAAAAGCATCATGCAAGAATTTATAGAAAGCTCCCATCTATCTGGTGGTAACGCAGCGTATATAGAAAATCTATATGATGCTTACCTTCATGATCCTAATAGTGTTGCTGATCAATGGCGTAATTTCTTCGATACATTACCTCAACCAAATGGAAAAATTGGCCCAGATACCTCCCATGCAACTGTTATGGCACATTTCGAGCAATTAGGGAGACGCAGATCGAGACCAATGGTTTTAGCCGGTTCTGGTGGTGAAAATATTGAACACGAGCGAAAACAGGTCAAAGTGGCTCAGCTTATAATTTCTTACAGAAACCGTGGCCACCAAAAAGCAAAATTAGATCCCTTAGGTTTGTGGTCTAGGAATAGAGCACCAGATCTAGAACTTTCCTTTCATGGTTTAACATCAGCTGATCTTGACACGACTTTTCAATCTGGAATGTTATATTTCGGTCCAGAAGAATCAACCTTAAAAGATATTATTGCTGGCCTAGAAGAAACTTACTGTGGTCACGTTGGAGTTGAATGCGGTCATGTAATAGATTTATCAGAAAAACGATGGCTTCAACAGCGTTTTGAGAGCGCTAGATCTAAGCCACATTACGATAATGAAATGCGAAAATATGTTCTGCAGAGGCTAACAGCTGCAGAAGGTTTAGAAAAACACCTAGATTCAAAATACCCGGGCACAAAGCGTTTTGGCCTTGAGGGTGGTGAATCAATGATTCCGATGTTGGATGGAATAATACAGAGAGCTGGTGAATACGGCGCTAAAGAAGTCGTCCTTACTATGGCGCATAGAGGCCGTCTAAACGTCTTAGTGAATGTTCTTGGAAAAAATCCTTTAGAGTTATTTGCAGAATTTGAAGGTAAGAGGCATGTTGATACTTCAGGAGACGTTAAATATCATCAAGGATTTTCTTCAGATGTAGTTACACCAGGAGGAAAAGTACATCTTGCTTTAATGTTTAATCCATCTCATCTGGAAATTGCAGCGCCAGTCGCAGAGGGATCTGCGAGAGCACGACAGGATCGTCGTGAGGATATAAAAGGTGAAGCAGTCTTCCCAATTGTAATTCATGGTGATGCAGCTTTCGCCGGTCAAGGTGTAGTTATGGAAACATTCCAAATGTCGCAGCTTAGAGGATACAAAACCGGTGGTACGGTTCATGTGGTTATTAATAATCAGGTAGGATTCACCACTAGCGTGCAAGAGGATGCAAGATCAACAGAATATTGTACTGATATAGCAAAAATGGTCCAAGCTCCGATTATTCATGTTAATGCTGATGATCCAGATGCCGTCATGTTCGTAACAAATCTCGCAATGGATTATCGATATCAGTTTAAAAAAGATATCGTCATCGATTTAATTTGTTATCGCAGACGCGGTCACAATGAGACTGATGAGCCCTCTGCAACTCAACCTTTGATGTATAAGGTCATTAAGAGCTTGAAAACTACACGCGCTATTTATTCAGATCAGCTGGTGAAGGAGGGCGTAGTTGCTCAAGAAGAAGCAGATGCAATGCTTAAGGATTATAGGGAAAAATTAGACCGAGGGGAGAATGTTGTTAATAGTCTTGTTTCTGAGCCTGATGAAGAGCTATTTGTAGACTGGAATCCTTATTTAAACCAAGACTGGGATACAGAAGTTGAGACCACCCGCCCTATGAAAAAGATACGTGATCTAGCTAAAATAATCACTAAAACTCCTGATGGTGTGGTGATGCAAAGGCAGGTTGGAAAAATATATGAGGATCGTGAAAAAATGGCTCGCGGTGCCTTGTCCTTAAATTGGGGTATGGCAGAATTACTTGCATATGCAACTTTATTGGATGAGGGTTATCCTATAAGAATGACTGGGCAGGATATCGGTAGAGGAACATTCTCTCATCGTCATGCAGTCATCCATAACCAAAAAGATGGCTCAAATTACATACCCCTAAAAGAAATACCAAAAAAATCTACAGATTTTGAAATATATGACTCTTTTTTGTCAGAAGAGGCAGTGCTTGGCTTTGAGTATGGTTATGCCTCTACGTCTCCTAAGGGTCTAGTGATATGGGAAGCACAGTTTGGTGACTTTGCAAATGGAGCTCAAGTAGTCATAGATCAGTTCATTACAAGTGGAGAGCATAAATGGGGGCGCATGTGTGGTCTTATTATGCTCTTACCTCACGGTTACGAAGGCCAGGGCCCAGAACATTCTTCTGCTCGATTGGAAAGATTCCTTCAGTTATCTGCTGAGCATAATATTCAGGTCTGTATCCCAACAACACCTGCTCAGGTTTATCATATGATTCGTCGGCAAGCTATAAGATCGATGCGACGACCACTTGTTGTAATGAGTCCTAAATGGATACTACGTCATAAATTAGCTACCTCATCGATCGAAGACCTTTCTAAAGGTAGTTTTATGAATTTAATTCAAGATCAAGTCGTAGATAAAGATAAGACCGATCGCTTGATTCTTTGCTCTGGAAAAGTCTATTATCATCTTTATGAGGCCAGGCAAGAGAAAAAAATCACTAATGTAGCGCTAGTTCGTATCGAGCAGTTGTATCCTTTTCCTGATAATGATCTGATGGAGGCCTTACAAGAATATAAAAAATTAAAAGATGTTGTGTGGTGTCAAGAAGAACCAATTAATCAAGGCGCATGGTATAGTAGTCAGCATCATATGCGTAATATTATCAATAAGTTCAACAAAAACCTTACTTTGAGCTATGCTGGCCGCGAAGCCTCTGCTGCTCCAGCCTGCGGATATATGTCACTGCATCTTGAGGAGCAAAAGAAGTTTATTAATGAAGCTTTAGTTTATAAGTCATAAGCTATGAAATTGTTGCTATTTTTAGATTAAGGAAGTAAACAGCATGAGTATTGAAATAAAAGCACCCACATTTCCTGAGTCAGTTCAAGAAGGCAGTATAGCCACTTGGCATAAAAAACCAGGTGAAACTGTAGCTAGAGACGATCTACTTGTTGACATTGAAACAGATAAAGTCGTGTTAGAGGTTGTAGCTCCTGCTGATGGAACCTTAGAAAAAACACACAAAGAAGAAGGGGAGACAGTTCTTAGTAATGAAGTTATCGCTTCAATTATTGAAGGAAAAGTGATTGACACAGCGCCAGAAATACAAGAAAAAATCGAAAATAAGCCAATAGCGCAAGAAGAGGAAAAAATTGCTAGCCCTTCAGCTAGAAAGCTTGCTAGCGAAAAAGGTGTAGATCTTAAAAATATTTCTGGCAGCGGAAAAGATGGTCGGATCACCAAAGAGGATGTTTCCGACGATGGTGTCAATGTAGTCAATAAAAATAAGAGCCCTGCTCTTGCTGAAACACAAATAGATTCGATGCCGACTGGCGAGAGAATTGAAAAACGTGTGCCGATGACAAGAATGCGCTCTAGAATCGCAGATAGATTACTAGAGGTAACTCAAACAACAGCTATGCTAACAACTTTCAATGAAGTAGACATGCATAGAGTGATGAATCTAAGGACTGAATTTAAAGAAGATTTTTCAAATATACATCCAGGTGCCCGTTTGGGCTTTATGGGGTTCTTTGTTCGTGCCGCAACTGAAGCATTAAAGAGATTTCCATCTGTTAATGCCTCAATTGATGGTACTGATGTTGTTTATCACGCTTATCAAGATATTGGTGTGGCGGTCTCTACAGACAAAGGTTTGGTTGTGCCTGTTTTGCGTAATACAGATAATATGAGTATCGCAGATGTCGAAAGAACTATTGCTGAATTTGGTGCAAAAGCTCGAGATGGAAAACTTACAATAGAAGAGATGACAGGGGGAACTTTCACAATTACCAATGGTGGTGTGTTTGGATCTTTATTGTCCACCCCTATACTGAACCCACCTCAAGCAGCTATATTGGGTATGCATTCCATTAAAGAGCGTCCAATTGCTGAAAATGGCTCTGTTCTTATCCGTCCAATGATGAATCTAGCCTTATCGTATGATCATCGCTTAATAGATGGTCGAGAAGCAGTTAGTTTTCTTGTTTCTATTAAAGAAATGATTGAAAATCCTGCTAAGATACTTCTTGAAATATAAAATATAAAACATTGTTAAATAAGAGATTATTATGTCTAAAAATTATGATGTTATTGTTATAGGAGCTGGCCCTGCAGGATATGTTGCAGCTATTAGAGCTGCACAGTTAGGTTTAAAAACTATCTGTATTGAAAAATGGCGAAATGCTGATGGTGATGGTGTAAATGGAGGTACTTGCTTGAACGTAGGGTGCATTCCATCAAAATCATTACTCGATAGTTCTTATAAATTTTATGAGGCCAAGAGTCAGCTGGATGTACATGGAATTAGTACAGGTGAAATATCTATTGACTTAAAGGCTATGGTCAATAGAAAAAATAAGATAATTAGTCAGTTGACAACTGGAATTGCTGGTTTATTTAAGGCAAATGGTGTTGAATCCTTATTCGGAACGGCTAAATTATTAGCTGGACGAAAAGTTGAATGCGTCATGCACAATGGTGAAAAAAAGGTGCTGACCGCTGATAATATTATTATTGCAACTGGATCTAAACCCATTGATATCCCAGTAGCAAAAATTAATGGTAGCTCTATAGTGGATTCGAGCGGAGCGCTAGAGATCACAAAAACTCCAAAAAAACTTGGAATTATTGGGTCTGGCGTAATCGGTCTTGAGCTAGGAAGTGTTTGGAATAGGCTGGGCAGTAAGGTTGTATTAATTGAAGCTATGGACAATTTCCTTTCTATCATAGATCAGCAGATTGCTTTAGAAACTAAGAAAATTTTTACAAAGCAGGGAATGGATATACGCCTCAGCTCACGTGTTACAGCAACAAAAGTAAGAGGAAAAGAAGTCACAGTTACTTATAAAAATAGTGCAGGTGAAGAAACATCTGAAACATTTGATAAATTAATTGTGTGTGTTGGACGTATGCCCTATACCCAGGGTTTGCTTGCCGATGATAGCGGAGTAGATCTCGATGAAAGGGGGTCCATATTCGTTAACGATCAATGTGAAACTACAGCAGGCGGTGTTTGGGCGGTTGGTGACGTCGTTAGGGGGCCAATGTTAGCACATAAGGGCTCAGAAGAAGGAGTTATGGTTGCTGAACGCATTGCTGGTCAAAAAACACAGATAAACTACGATATCATTCCTAATGTTATTTATACACACCCAGAAGTTGCAGCTGTAGGCAAGACAGAAGAGCAGTTGAAACAGGCCGGAGAGGATTACGATGTCGGAGTTTTTCCCTTTTCTGCTAGCGGAAGAGCAATGGCGGCTAATGATACAGACGGCATTGTAAAAATGATTGCTGATACCAAGACTGGAAGAATACTTGGTTGTCATATCGTTGGACCTAGTGCGGCAGATCTAGTTCAACAAATTGCAATTGCTATGGAGTTTGGATCCAATGCTGAAGATATTGCAATGACTGTTTTTGCTCATCCAACTTTATCAGAGACAGTTCATGAAGCTGCGCTGGCTGTAAACGGACACGCTATACATATGCCGAATCGAAAGAGAAAAAAATAATATACATAGTCCAAGCAAAATATCTATGCTGTAACTTTTGTTTTTTACCAAAATAGGAAAAAAATAATGAATCTTCATGAGTACCAAGCAAAAGAACTTTTTGCTCAATATGGCTTACCAGTTTCTAAAGGTATAGCAGCCAAAACAGCCGATGAAGCTATTATGGCTTCTGATGTTATAGGAGGCGATTGCTGGGTTGTAAAAGCACAAGTTCATGCTGGCGGTAGGGGTAAGGCTGGCGGTGTTAAATTAGTTAAATCTAAGGCTGAAATAGAAGAGTTCTCAAAAAAATGGCTCGGTAAACGCTTAGTTACATATCAGACAGATGATTCCGGACAACCTGTTTCTCGAATTTTAGTAGAAGAGTGTAGCGATATCGAAAAAGAGCTCTACCTGGGAGCAGTAGTTGATCGATCAACGCGTCGCATCGTCTTCATGGCATCAACGGAGGGGGGAGTTGAAATAGAAAAAGTTGCAGAAGAGACTCCTCAAAAAATTCTTAAAGCTATTATTGACCCTCTAGTTGGAGCTCTTCCAAACCAAGCTCGCGATCTTGGTTTTAAGTTAGGTTTAAGCTCTCCACAGATAAAACAGTTTACAAATCTTTTTATAGGTCTTTCTAAGCTATTCCAAGACTTCGATCTAGCATTATTAGAAATTAACCCTTTGATTATTAACAAAAAAGGTGACCTACACTGCTTGGATGGAAAGATAAATATTGATAGTAATGCATTGTATCGTCAACCTAAACTCATAGATATGCATGATCCAACTCAGGATGATCCAAGAGAAGCTCATGCTATGAAGTGGGAGCTAAACTATGTCGCGCTAGATGGCAATATAGGATGTATGGTTAATGGTGCTGGTTTAGCGATGGCTACAATGGATATTGTTAAACTTAATGGTGGAAATCCTGCAAATTTTTTAGATGTTGGTGGAGGTGCAACAAAAGAGCGAGTTGTTGAAGCCTTTAAGATCATACTTTCTGACGAAAAAGTAAAAGCAGTATTCATTAATATTTTTGGTGGGATAGTTCGCTGTGATCTTATTGCTGAGGGTGTTATTGGTGCTATCGAAGAAGTTGGGGTTAAAGTACCAGTTGTGGTAAGACTTGAGGGTAATAATGCAGAATTAGGATCTAAAATTTTGGCAGATAGCGGTTTAAATATAACCGCCTCAACTAGTTTAACCGATGCTGCTAACAAAGTTGTTAAAGCAGCTGGAGGAAATTAATTCATGGCTATTTTGATTAATAAAAATACTAAAGTGATATGCCAGGGATTCACTGGTGGCCAAGGTACTTTTCACTCAAGTCAAGCAATTGAATACGGAACAAAGATGGTTGGTGGTGTAACTCCAGGGAAAGGCGGAACCACTCATTTGGGTTTGCCTGTTTTTAACACCGTTCTTGAGGCAGTTAAAAACACCGGTGCTGATGCTTCTGTCATATATGTGCCAGCTCCTTTTTGCAAAGATTCCATTTTAGAGGCTGCAAATGCTGGAATACATCTTATAGTCTGCATTACAGAGGGTATTCCAACTTTGGATATGCTTATTTGTAAAGTGAGATGTGATGAACTTGGGGTTACATTGATTGGCCCTAATTGCCCTGGTGTAATTACACCAGGCGAATGTAAGATAGGCATAATGCCTGGCAGTATTCATCTCCCGGGTAAGGTTGGTATTGTTTCCCGCTCAGGCACTTTAACTTATGAAGCAGTAAAGCAAACTACTGATTATGGTTTTGGGCAATCAACATGTGTTGGAATTGGTGGCGACCCAATCCCAGGAGCAAGCTTCATAGATATACTCTCGTTATTCGAAAATGATTCTGCCACAGAGGCGATTGTAATGATAGGTGAAATTGGTGGTACTGCAGAAGAAGAGGCTGCAGCTTACATAAAGGAACATGTTTCAAAACCAATAGTATCATACATTGCAGGAGTTACTGCACCTGCAGGCAAGCGTATGGGTCATGCCGGCGCTATAATTTCTGGTGGTAAGGGAACAGCTGATGAAAAATTTATAGCTCTTGAGGATGCGGGAGTTAAAACCGTTCGCAGTCTTGCAGATATAGGTAAAGGTCTTCAAAGCATAACAGGTTGGTAGTTTTAAAATTTATATAAAATCGGCCCATTTGATGGGTCTTTTTTTTGTCAAAAGCTAATGAACTACATGGCTTAAGGTTGAATTATTTTGTAATGCCCCCACTAATCACATTAACGTTTAAATTATATCAAATCCAAATAAATTTATAAGGAACTTATATTATCATGGCCAAAGAAACTCGTGGTTTTCAAACCGAAGCTAAACAGCTTTTACATTTAATGATTCATTCTCTTTACAGCAATAAAGAGATTTTTTTGAGAGAGTTAATTTCTAATGCTTCAGATGCAGTCGATAAGCTACGTTTTGAGGGCCTTTCAGACTCATCCTTATTTGAGGATTCTCCAGATTTAAGGGTTCGTATTAGTGCTGATAGCGAAGCTGGAACTATTACTATTGAGGACAACGGCATAGGTATGTCACGAGATGATGTCATAGATAACCTCGGAACAATTGCAAAATCTGGAACAGCTCAATTTTTAGAAAATTTAAGTGGCGATCAAAAAAAAGACTCACATTTGATAGGCCAATTTGGTGTCGGCTTCTACTCTGCATTTATTGTGGCAGACAGAGTAGTTGTAGAGACAAGAAAAGCTGGTTTAACAAAAGGTAAGGGTGTGCGTTGGAGCTGTGAAGGAGATGCAGAGTACTCCATCGAAGACATCAAAAAAGTAGATAGAGGAACTTCCATTACTTTATATTTAAAGGAAGAGGAAGTGGAGTTTTCTGCAGATCTGAAAATCCGCAGTACTATTAAAAAATACTCTGATCACATAGCGGTTCCTATTGAGATTAAAAAACTCTCTACAATTTCCGAAGAAGAGAAAGGTGTAGATTCAAAAGATGAGACTAAGAAAATTAAAGTAACAAAAAAAGCGAAAAAAGCAGAAGAAGATGAATATCAGACAATAAACGAAGCAACTGCACTTTGGACACGCAGTAAGGGTGAGATAAAAGATGAAGAATATAAAGAATTTTACAAATATTTATCTCATGATGTCCTTGATCCTTTAATCTGGAGTCATAATAGAGTTGAAGGTAAATTTGACTACACAAGTTTACTCTATATTCCATCAAGTGCCCCATTTGATTTGCATAATTATGAAGCAGCGAGAGGCTTAAAGCTTTACATACAGCGCACTTTTATAATGGATGATGCGTCACAATTTTTACCTAGATACTTGCGGTTTGTTAAAGGAGTTTTAGATTCTGGTGATCTTCCTTTAAATATCTCTCGCGAGATATTACAGGGTAATTCCGATGTAGACTCAATGCGTTCTGCTCTTACAAAAAGAGTTATAGATATGCTAGAAAAAATGTCTAAAGAGTCTCCTGAGCAATACATGAGCTTCTGGTATATATTTGGAAGTGTTTTGAAAGAGGGGCCCGCAGAAGATTTTATAAATAGAGAGCGCATTGCTAGCTTATTTAGATATACATCTACAAAAAATGATGGCTCAGATCAATCTGTATCATTTGCAGATTACATATCTCGTATGAAAAAAGATCAAGATAAAATCTACTATCTTGTAGCAGACAATTTAAATGCTGCACGCAATAGCACTTATCTCGAGGTTTTTCTGAAAAAAGATATTGAGGTTTTACTCCTCACTGATAGGCTCGATGAGTGGACTCTTTCACATTTGTTTCAATTTGATGGAAAAACACTTCAAGATATAACTAAAGGTCAGCTTAATGATACCATTTTTGGCTCTTCTGATGATAAAGATGACAAGAAAGAAAAAAAATCCCCAAAAATCTTAGAAAAAATCAAAGCTAATTTATCTACTAGAGTTGATAGTGTATCTGAGACTCGGCGCTTAACTGATTCGCCTGCATGTTTAGTTTATCCTGAAAATTCTTTAAGCCCTCAAATGAAAAAAATGATGGCTTCGGCTGGTCAGGACGTACCAGACGACCTACCGGGGCTTGAAATAAACCTTAAGCACTCTTTGGTGGTCTTACTAAAAAAGACAACTAGCGATAAAAAATTTAGTGAGCTAACAGAATTACTTTATGACCAGGCTACACTTTCTGCTGGACAACAATTAGATAACCCATCATTGTTTGTGAAGAGACTTAATCAGTTGCTTTTTGAAAAAAAATCTGATTAATAGCTATAGTTCATAAAGTGGAGCTATAATTCCACAAAGATATTTGGAATTAGTTTATGGGTTCACTTAAAAAGATAGTAGTTTTGGGCGGCGGCAGCTTTGGAACCGCACTATCTAATATGATCGCAGAAAATGGTCATAATGTTGTTTTGTGGATGAGGAGTAGCAAAAGAGCCTCACAGTGCTCAGTATCTTTTGAAAATCCAAAATATCTTCCAGGCTTCTCACTTGATTCTAAGATAACTTTCTCTTCAGATTTAAGATCCTCTATTCATGATGCAGATGTTATATTTTTCTCTGTTCCGAGTAAGGCTTATAGAGATGTAGCGAAAGAGGTAAAGCAATTCATTAAAGATGATACAAGAGTCATTAGCACGGCAAAAGGTATTGAAGCAAAAACATTTAAACTAATGAGTAAGGTTCTCGAAGAGGAATTACCTAAAGCACGAATTGGTGTAATTAGCGGGCCAAATCTTGCGATGGAGATCGCGGCAAAAGAAATTACAGCAACCGTTGTAGCTTGCCAAGATCCTGATGTATGCATTGGCATACAAGAGTTATTGAGCTCTCGTTACTTTAGAGTTTATGCTAATTCAGATAGATTCGGCGTCGAGATAGCTGGGGCTTTAAAAAACATATACGCTATAGCAGCAGGCATATCTTCCTCAATGCATATGGGTCAAAATACAATCAGTGTTTTGATAACTAGAAGCTTAGCTGAAATGAGCCGTTTTTCCGCATGTCTTGGCGCTAACCCCATGACATTTCTTGGATTAAGTGGTGTGGGTGATCTTTTTGTTACTTGCACTTCTCCCTTAAGTAGAAATTTCCAAATTGGCATGGCTCTTGGTGAAGGCTTATCTGTTGATGAGGCAGTTATAAAAGTTGGACATACAGCGGAGGGCATAAATACAGTCCGTATAATTAAAAGTGAGTCTGAAAAGCTAAAAGTATATATGCCTATTGCATCTGCATTATACGAAACAATGTTCAATGGACAACCAGTAGAGGAAGGTCTGAAGTCAATGATGCTTGCTGATCAGAATACTGATGTTGAATTTTTTGGCAGATAATTTTAAATTATGTAAACTTACGAAAGCAGGCGGGGGTGTGTTAGATGGTGGAAAAAATAAAAATAAATATACTTAATCCAGATACCTGGATACGTGGCATTTTTATGATTTTGTTCGGTTTCCTGTCCTTTATTTCTCGACTTATTTTAATCGTTATAAGCGTTTTGCAATTCATACTGCTAGCTTTTAGAGGTTCTTTGAATGAAAATTTAAAAAAGCTTGGCGAGACAGTTTCAACATGGAGTTATCAGGCATTTCTCTTCTTAACCTATAATACAGATGAGAAGCCTTTCCCTTTTTCAGACTGGCCAGATCCAAAAGAACCCATAGAAGAAATTAGTGCATCCTCACTAATAAACGAAGAGGACGACATACCCTCCTTTGTTAAAGAGAAGTGACAATCAATAAAGATAATGAGAATATTTATACCTAAAACGTTTATTTTTGAATACTAGCTTTCTTGAAAAACTTAAACTCTCTTTTTAAAAAAAGAATAGCTAGTCTTTTATCAGTGATAGAAATTCATTTCTAGTAGCTTGCTGGTCTCGAAAGCAACCAAGCATAGCTGATGTTTTCATACTAGAGTTTTGCTTTTCAACTCCTCTCATCATCATGCACATATGCTTCGCTTCTACTATTACAGCTACCCCAGATGCATCAGTTACTTTTTCTATAGTTTGGGCCACCTGATTTACTAGATTCTCCTGAATCTGAAGTCTCCTTGCAAACATGTCAACGATACGTGCGACTTTTGATAAGCCCAAAACCACTCCGTTAGGAATATAGGCTACATGACATTTGCCAATGAACGGAAGTAAATGATGTTCACATATAGAATATAATTCTATATCTTTTACCACAACCATCTCTCTGGATTCAGAGGGGAATAAAGCGCTGTTTATGACCGCATCAAGATCTTCCCCATAGCCTTTAGTTAAAAAACTAAAGGCTTTAAATGCTCTCTCTGGCGTATCAACTAAACCAGGTCTGTTAGTATCTTCACCGATGGATTCTATAATTTTTTTAAAACATTCTGCGGTCATCTACTTTTCTCTTTGTCAAATTTGTTAATGGTTTATTTTTGATTAAAAATATTATATTTATATATTATTAAGAATAGCACAAACTTTGTTTTAAGTACCTCGACGAGTTGTAAATAACCCTATATTCGTTAAAGAATCACATACTATGCAGAGAAATTATAATAATCGTTTATAATGGAAAAAATAATTTTTCTGGGCTATCAACACTATGCAACACTATGATATTCTTAGATAAAAAACATAGGTCTATTTATGTCAGGTAATACTATTGGAAAGCTCTTTACTGTAACCACTTTCGGTGAAAGTCATGGTCCATCATTAGGCTGTATTATTGATGGATGCCCACCAGGATTATTTATTTCAGAGAAAGACATACAATGCGATCTTGATCGGCGTAAGCCGGGTAAGTCGCGCTATACTACTCAGCGGATGGAAGATGACCGGATAAAAATACTTTCTGGTGTATTCGACGGTAAAACAACAGGCACACCAATAGGTCTCTTGATTGAAAATACTGATCAACGCTCGAAAGATTACTCGAATATTAAGGATCAATTTAGGCCAGCCCATGCCGATTTCACGTACCATAAAAAATTTGGATTTCGGGATTATAGAGGAGGGGGAAGATCATCGGCCAGAGAAACAGCGATGCGAGTTGCCGCAGGTGCTATCGCAAAAAAATACTTATTTGAAAATAAAGGTATATTAATCAGAGGATATTTGTCTCAACTTGGACCCATTAAAGCAGAAAAAATAATCTTAGAGGAAGTAGAAAAAAATCCTTTTTTCTGTCCCGATCCTGATAAGGTTGAAGAAATGGAGCTTTACATGCAAGCTTTGCTAAAAAAAGGTGACTCGATTGGTGCAAAAATAAATGTAACTGCAACAAATATACCCGTTGGCCTTGGCGAGCCAGTTTTTGATCGTTTGGATGCAGATATAGCCCATGCCCTCATGAGTATAAATGCTGTGAAGGGTGTTGAAATAGGTTCTGGCTTTAATTCGATAGATCAAGTTGGTAGTGAGCATCGCGACGAGATAACAAAAAATGGTTTTTTGTCTAATAACTCAGGTGGTATTTTAGGCGGTATTTCCTCAGGACAGGACATTTTAGCTAGCATAGCACTTAAGCCAACCAGTAGCCTTCGAATACCTGGTCGTTCCATTGATATACATGGTGATGCTATAGAGGTTGTCACGAAGGGCAGGCATGATCCTTGTGTGGGTATTAGAGCCACACCAATCGCTGAGGCGATGTTAGCCATAACAATAATGGATCATCTTCTTAGGCATAGGGCTCAAAACTTCGATATCGTAAAAAAATTAGAATATTAGAGCTCCTTGCTTGTGGAAAAATTTACTAGTCTACCTGTACCTTATTGGCGTTTATCCGCTTTCTACTTTTGTTTTTTTGCTTTGCTTGGGGCTCTTCACCCTTATTGGTCTCTATACTTGTATTCAAAAGGATTCACTGTTTCTGATATAGGTATTTTACTAGCAATGCCTATGGCTACAAAAATTATTGCTCCTAATATTTGGGGATGGTTATCTGACTTTACTGGTAAAAGATTAGGCGTCATTAGGGTTGGAGCTTTTCTATCCTGCATTTTTTTCCTCGGTATTTTTTTTGATCAAAAATTCTGGTCTATTGCATTAGTGATGATAGGCTACAGTTTTTTTTGGAATGCTATTTTGCCTCAGCATGAGGTAATAACATTAAGTTACCTTGAAAAATCACCAGAGACGTATGGTCGAATTCGGTTATGGGGCTCTATTGGCTTTATAATTTCAGTTCTGGGTGGGGGTCTATGGTTTGATTTTAATGATATAGAAACATTGCCTATTGTTGGTTTATTGCTGTTAATTGGTATATTTGTAGCTAGTATTTTTTTACCGAAACCTTTTTTGTATAAGTCTGATGATCGAAATTCTAAAGCATTTGTTTTTTTTGCTACTCGACCTATCGTTGTTGTATTTCTGTTAGTTGGATTGTTGGTACAGCTATCTCACGGAGTTTATTATAGTTTCTTTAGTATTTATTTAGAGTCTTATGGTTACAATCGCGGAGAAATTGGTGCCATTTGGTCAATTGGGGTTATAGCAGAAGTTTTTATATTCTTATTGATGTATCGAATTCTTATATACTTTGGTGTGCGAAAAATTATTCTTTTATGTTTAATTTTGGGTGTAATACGTTGGTTAATCATAGGTTACCATATCGAAAGTTTAGTACTTCTGGTGATAGCTCAAATCTTCCATGCCTTCACTTTCGGAGCCTTCCATGCAGCATGTATTGAATGTGTGCGACGTCTTTTCGAAAGAAACTATCAAGGAAAAGCACAAGCCTTATATAGCTCATGTTGTTATGGAGCTGGTGGAGCTATTGGCTCCTATACTGGTGGATTTGCTTGGGAAGTTGCACCTATATTTGCTTTCAATTACGCTGCTATTTCGAGCTTAGCTGCTTTTTTTCTAACCCTTTTTTGGCTAAAAGATAAAAAGTTATCTATTGACAATCAGGTATAGCAATATGTCTCAATAATAATAATAATAATAATAATAATTAATAAATAAAGATTAATATCATCCAGATAAATTACTTATAAGTAAAACGGGAACCTAAAATGAAGTATATGTTCTATATCTTAATCGTAATTACAATCATATGCTGGTATCCGACATATGATTTATATGCAAAAGAAGAGTTTTTTGATGAACACAGCTCTCTAGTAAAAACGAACTTTATGACTACAGTTGGTTGCCATGAGGCTGCCAATGAAATGAAAGCAAAATACTATCAATGCAAATCAAAAGTTCAATGGCGTAGGTGGTTTCTAGAAAAAAATACAGATAGTAATAAAAATACAAAAGACGAAGAAACAGAATATCCCGTATATTAAAATAAGGCTATATAGTCGTTTATATAATCTTCTTATTCAAATTATCAATTTTAAATAATTATTTAAAAGAATTTATTATGAAAAAACCCGATAGTAGTATCGATAAGCTACGCGAGAAGAAAAAGAAATTTCTAGCTAGAGGCGCCGCTATAAGGGATAGTGCTATATCGTTGTTAAAAAATACAGATATGGATAGCGTTACAGTATCTTTGATCGCTAAGCATGCAGGTATAGGGAAAGGCACTATTTATAAACACTTTCTTTCGAAAGCTGAAATTTTAATTAGCATTGTTTATGACTATGAAAGAAATATTTGTGAAAATATCAGACTATATATAAGTGAAGGAAAGGGCGATAAAGAACCAATTAGTGTCATACGTAAATATTTTTCATTGCGGCTTTCTGATCCATCTTTAGATCTTTTAGTTCGAAATCTAGTTCTGACATTAGAAGGTGACCAAAAATTATCTAAGGCTATTAACGAAATAAGGTCTTTAAAGGAGGGCCTAGACGCTTCCATTATTTCTTCAATACAATCTTTAATTAAAAAAGGTATTTTGCAGGACTATCCACCAGCATATTATCATTTCGCATATATTTCTTTTATTGACGGTGTTGTAGATAAATGTGCAGATAGTAAATACAAGTTAGATACTCATACGCAAGCAGAATTTTTGAATCTTATATCCAGTATAGGTTCAAGTATGGGGCGTTGCCTTAAAGGCTAACATTAAGTCAATTTCTTTATCATTACCCTTAACTCATAAAATATTTCTACATATTAGGGTAATTTGGGCCGCCCCCTCCCTCTGGTGTAACCCAATTTATGTTCTGAGATGGCTCCTTAATATCGCAAGTCTTACAGTGCACGCAGTTCTGCGAGTTAATTTGAAATTTTTTAGATCCATCATCGTTCGTAAGAATCTCGTAAACACCAGCAGGACAGTATCTTTGTGCAGGTTCACTAAATATAGGTAGGTTGTAAGATAAGGGTAGATCTTGGTCATTTAGTATTAAATGGCTAGGCTGATCTTCTTCATGATTAGTGTTGGATAGATACACGGAGGATAATTTATCAAAGCTAATCTTATTGTCAGGCTTTGTATATACAATAGGCTGCATACCCTCTGCTGGCTTGAGTTTAGAGTGATCTGGTTCTCGATCTCTTAGCGTCCAGGGCAGTTTACCATTAAATATATTTATATCTAAAAAAGAAAAGGCAGAGCCTAGTATATTTCCCCATTTATGCTGGGCAGGACCAAAGTTTCTTTGTAGTATAAGTTCTTGATAAGCCCAGCTTTTTTTGTACGCAGTTGAAAAATATTCTGTGTTTGGATCTGTTTTAAT
>Ga0213862_10000058_pt1 | contig 40735 bp, 55 predicted proteins | sample PICome_7_FD_160092 | JGI IMG/M metagenome (GOLD analysis project Ga0213862, IMG submission 160092) | Coastal seawater microbial communities near Pivers Island, North Carolina, United States - PICO266 | ecosystem: Environmental > Aquatic > Marine > Coastal | place: USA: North Carolina... | reverse complement strand
ATAAAAACTATATTTGTAAAACTAAAATAAATGGATATGTTTGAATTTGATTTATTAAAAAATGATGATTTTACTGTAACAAAAATAGGTAATAAAAAATTATATAATGTGGATTGTGAGGTGTCTGGACAAGAATGGGTTAAAACCAAAACCAAAAAAATGAAAACATTTGACATGCCACAGGTGAAGTCTGCGTTACACATTAAACAAAAGGGTTATGGTAAAAATGTTACTGATTCTTTGGGTTATATGTATTCAGACAGTAATAATGTGTATAAAAATTCACAAGGAGTTTGTATTGTCTCTTCCGTATTTAGTCACGGACATGGAGTACCAATCATAAAAGATAATATTTATGAAGTGTCTTCATTTTTTTCTGCTAGAAAAATGATTAACTTTACTTGGTACGGACAATACGATGAATATATGAAACCTAATGAATCTCATATTCAATTTAAACAATTTAAATATGATTCGGTTATTTACTCCATTTTTAATAATCATTCACAACAATCTTCTCTCCGTCAGGTAGAATACAAAGACAAGTTGTGGGATATCAAAAACGAATTCTTTTGGATGTCAAAGGACCGAATGAAAGAATTGGCTGATGAGAATGGTTACGACAATCTTTACAACGACGCTCGTACCTCTTCAGACCGTCACGTACACAATCTTCTCTTTGGTGAAGAACGTATCTACGACAAACTCTCTGACGATGCAAAGGCAGTCTTAGACAAAGCCACCGAATTGGTTGAACAGTCACTTCAGATGCGTCAGGTGATGGCTGATGACCACAACCACTTGGACAGTTGGGATGCTGGTTACGCACAACTCAAACTCGTATGGAAAGAATACTTTGAGGAAGACTTCAAAGAGTTCCGACAACTCTACAAAAACCTTGAGGACCGAATGCGTCCATTGGTTTACGAACTTGGATTTTTGATGAAGTAATATTTGGTTTAATCAAAGAATTACCTTATATTTGTCTTATGAAAACAGTTATTTTTGATTTGGACGGAACTTTGGCAGACATCACCAAGCGTCGTGAAATGTCAACTAAAGAGAACGGTAAGATTGATTGGGATATTTTCTTCACACCTGAGAACATTTGGTTTGATACACCCAATGAAGTTGTGATTCAAATGGCTCAGATGTTGAGTCAAAAGAATCGTATTGTAATCTTTTCAGGACGTTCTAAGGGCACCAAAAGTGAAACCAAGAGGTGGTTGGATAAGTTCGACGTACCTTACGATGTCATCAAAATGCGACCCACCAGTAAGGATTGGATGTACATGCCTGATGACGAGTTGAAACAATACTGGTTGGATAGCCTTTTCCCTGATGAAAAGAAGAACAATATCCTATGTGTGTTTGATGACCGAGATAAGGTTGTTAAGATGTGGAGAGACAATGGTCTACAATGTTTTCAAGTTGCAAACGGTAACTTCTAATGGATATAATTGAGTCACTAACATATAAGAAGAGAGGTACGGATGATTACTATCCACCACTCAAATATTATCAACCTGATGAGAAAACTCTCGTTGGAATATATCAGGGTTTTCGTGGGGAAAATCCTGAACTAGATTTCATCGTCAAATATAAAGAGGATGGAGGGCGTCTTCGGACGCCTTCCCATACTCACTGGATAGTCGACCTTTTGGTTAAATGTGAAACACAAAAGGAAGAGGTAAAAAACTACATCTACGACATGATTGGTATGTACGATGCAATACAACCGTTTAATACTATCGAAGAGAGAAATAGTTACACATTAGAATACGTTAACAAATACCTTAAAGAGAAACACGGTAACCTATCTAATAGTGGTTACTATAGTATAGATACACTAACCACATTTATTGAGTTGTTTAGTAAATGTGAAAAACAAACAAAAGGAGCATTTATGTTTCGGAATCTTTTAGAACTTGTGAAAGAGTACACCGAGGGAAAAAAAGATTTTTATCAAGTAGTTGGATATTCAAAAAGAGTTTAAAAAATGTTAAAAATTATGGCCGGCTCAGCCTCAAAAGAGTACGCGAAAAAAGTTGCAGATTCATTTGGAACAAAATTGGTTCCTGTTAAGACTCACAGATTTAGTGATGGTGAATTCTCAGTTAGTATTGAAGAGACAATTAGAGGTGATGAAGTTGCGATAGTACAATCTACCTTCCCACCGACAGACAATCTTATGGAGTTGTTGTTATTGGTTGATGCGGCTAAAAGGGCAAGCGCAAAAAGAATCATTGCAGTTATCCCATACTTTGGATATGCAAGACAAGACCGAAAAGACCAACCAAGAGTACCTATCGGAGCAAAACTTGTGGCGAACCTATTGACTGCTTCAGGTGTGGATAGAGTGGTAACTATGGACCTCCACGCAGACCAAATACAGGGTTTCTTTGAGGTACCGGTAGACCACCTTTATGCGAATACATTATTTGTACCTCACCTTCAAAACATGAAGACAGAAAATCTATGTATCGCAACACCTGACACGGGAGGGACTAAAAGAGCGAACTCATATTCAAAAATTTTGGGTGTTGATATGGCAATCTGTTACAAACAACGTAAAGTTGCCAATCAAATTGACAGTATGACAGTAATAGGTGACGTTAGTGGTAAAGATGTGATTTTGGTTGATGATATTTGTGACACTGCAGGTACATTAAGTAAGGCGGCATCATTAATGATTGAAAATGGGGCGAAATCTGTTAGGGCTTTGTGTACACATGCGGTTCTCAGTGGACCTGCGTATGATAGAATCGAAGAGAGTGAACTAACAGAACTCATTGTAACAGATACAATTCCTATCGATAAAACCAAGAAAAACGGTAAAATAAAAGTCATACCGACGAACGAACTATTTGCAACAACATTACACTGTTTAGTAGAAAATCGTTCAATTAGTGACACCTTTTTGGTGAGTTAAAACTTTATACCTATATTTGTAAAACAAACAAAATAAAAATGTCAGAAAAAATTTGTCACCTCCACCTTCAATGTTCAATGGGAAATAAGTCCACACTCATTTGTTACCTTAATGAAGGTTCTATTGAGTATAGATACTATTCAGGTTGGTCGAGTACAGGAACACCGTTGTCTTTATCTAATCTTCAGATTGGTTATCGTTATGGTGGGTCTTACCTTCCTGTTGAGAATGAGTACGAAGAGACTAAAAGTCAATTTACTCAGAGAATCATTAGTATGATTAATGAAGATAGTGTTAAGAAAGTTGTACACACTGTTAGTACCGAAGTAAAATTTGCGTGATGGATAATAAGATGTATATCAGAATGGACCGCGATTGGAAAAGTCGTGAAGAATATGAAAAGAAAAAAAAACAGGAAAGGATAAATAAACTTTCTAAAATCAAAAAAGAAAATGAATAAAGAATTATTCCTCCTCCGTGGAATCCCTGGTAGTGGTAAGAGTACCATTGCAGAATCGATTAATCCTAATGGTTATAATATTGAAGCTGACATGTACTTCACTGTTGATGATGAATATATTTTTGACCCTTCTATGTTACCCGATGCTCACAAATGGTGCCAAGAGATGGTAAATGAGTGGATGGATGAAGAAGTGAGTAAAATTGTTGTTTCTAATACGTTTACTCAAGAATGGGAGATAAGTCCTTATCTGAAAATGGCGGAACATAATGGATATATGGTACATAGTTTGGTTGTGGAAAATCGACACAATGGAACTAATGTTCATAATGTTCCATCTTCATCTATCGATAGGATGAAAAATCGTTTTGAAGTTAAACTTTAAAAAACTATCTTTGTAATAGGTATTGATATAATAAAAAGTACAAATGGATACATCACAAGAACCAAAACAGTATATGATTTTCATATACGGTGATTATAAAGACAAAGATAAGATTGTTGAATTAATTGCGATACAACTATCGGCATTTTCCGACCCTGATACGTATTTGAAATACAACTACGGAGACTTCGGTATTGTAGTGAACTTCAGTAGTTACTTTAGTTTTTATGAACTAAGGGACCACATTCATATTGTACTAGAAAAGGCGGTCGACCAATACTTCTTAATTGAAACTCCAAGAGCGATGTATGCACATATGCCACCTGAGATGAAATTAAACTTATTTGACCTTAACGAAGAAAATCAAACGTTTGAAGAGACAACCAAAAAAGAAAAACCTGAGTCTAATATCATGGACAAGTTTATATTCAATATAGCATCTTCACTTCTACCTGACGATATATTGTCAGAAGAAGACATGGATAAGATGTTCGAAAATATTATGACTCAAGTAAACAAAAAAGAACAACAACAAAAACCTTCTATCGATGACATTTTGGAAAAGATTCAAGAAATGGGTATCGATTCATTAACCAACCTCGAAAAACAAATTTTAGATGAGTATGCAAAAGACTAATTTGGTATCAACCAACCCTATCAATCAAGACGAGATACAACGGTACCTCAAAGACATCCGTAAGATTAAAGTTATGACTCCTGAACGAGAAAAGGAGTTAGCTAAAATTATCTCATCAGAAAATTGTACACAGCGACAAAAAGATGAAGTGTATCAAGAACTACTTGAAGGTAATCTTCGATTCGTTATTACAGTTGCAAAACAATATCAGAATCAAGGTTTAGACCTTAGTGACCTCATCGCTGAGGGTAATTACGGTCTTATGAAAGCAATTAAAAACTTTGATTGGTCAAAGAACCTACGTTTCATCTCATACGCGGTTTGGTGGATTAAACAATCCATCCTACAATCTCTTAATGAGAACTCAAGAACCATCCGACTTCCTGTCAATGTTGTACAAGACCTACATAAGGCTAAGAAAGAAGTTCAAAAGACCGGTGGAGAACTAAGTAGTAAGTTTACATCCCTTCCTAAAACTACAGGACTTGACAATCACATTAATGACGAAGGTGATACACTCATCGACCTTATTGAAAATGAAAACTCAGAAAGACCTGACGCGCAATTCAATGACGGAAGCGCACTAAAAGGTCGATTAACCGCGATTATGTCAACATTGGACGATAGAGAGAAAGTTATTGTAAAAGACTATTACGGTATGTCTGGTATACCTAAAACTCTTGAAGAAATAGGTAACGACTTTGGGCTTACAAAAGAAAGAGTACGTCAAATCAAGGAGAAAGCACTTCGTAAGCTTCGTAATGAGAGCGGTTCACTTTTTGATTATTTATGATACCATTAGCTATTTATAGGTATCAAAAATAATTAAATGAAATTTTTTAGTGAATTAAAAAAGTTAATATTTCCATTTATAGTAGCGTTATCGGCACTATCAGTTAGTTTATCTGCGGCATTTTATTCAGTCACAGGATTGAGTAAATTGTTCGCGGGTGCTAGCTTTGAGGTGTTAATTATGGCATCTTCATTAGAGATTGCTAAATTAGTAATCGCGTCTTTACTATATCAATATTGGGACGAGATAAATAAATTACTCAGATTTTATCTTACTACTGCGGCAATAGTTTTGGTCTTAATAACTTCTATGGGTATCTATGGTTTTTTATCTGCGGCTTATCAAGAGACCGCGGCGTTAGCGGGTAATGTTGATGCACAAATCGCACTTGTAGAGACAAAACGGGATAACGTAAGAGAACAACTTAACGTATATAATGAGGAGAAGACATCAATAAATGAGGCGGTAACCTCATTACGTGAAGGTTTATCCAACAATGTAATACAGTATAAAGATAAAGAGACTGGTGAAATAATAACGACCACATCAAGTTCAACACGAAAGGCGTTAGAAAAACAATTAGACCAAGCAATAGAAAGACAAACAGAGATAAACACCAAAGTAGATAAATTAAACGAAGAGTTATTTGGTTATGAAACTGAGATTGTAGAAATACAGTCAGGTAGTGAAATTGCTGGTGAGTTAGGACCACTTAAATATTTGGCAGGTCTAACAGGATTAGGTATGGACCGAATAATAAATTATCTACTCCTAATAATAATATTTGTATTTGACCCTTTGGCTATATCATTAGTTATTGCTGCTAACTTCATGTTTAGTTTAAATTCAAAAAACAAAGAAACTGATGACTTTAAGGAGGAAGAACCTATAATTGAAGAAGAGATTATAGAACCAAACGAAGAATTAAAAAGAGCGAAAAAGAATTACGATAAAACAGTAGAGACATCTAATATATATGAAGTAGAAAATGTCTTCGGTGATGTAGAAATACATAACACAGAAGAAGAAGAGAAAGAAGAGGAAGAAAATAAAGGACCAATTATTGACGAAAGAGATATAGTAGAACCTGTTGTGATTGAACAACAACAAAATAATAAAAGATTAGTCTATAAGAAAAGAGATGACTCTAATTAATACCATTGGTGGATTCAAACCGATAGGAAGATATAAAAGGAAAAGACAAATAGTACTTACACACACTTCAAGAAATGTTGTAGACTATATATCCTCACTGAAATACCGATACAACGGTAACAACAAAAAGTTACCACACTTTATAATTGATAGAGACGGTAAAATTTACAATTTGATACCGACTAATACATATGCCGATTATTTAGACATAACATCATATAATAAAACAAGTGTTATCATATCCTTAGAGAATTTAGGGTGGTTAAGAAAAAACCCACTAAAAAACAACTACGTTAATTGGATTGGAAATGAATTCAACGGGAAAGTATATGAGAGAAAATGGAGAGGGTACCACTTTTGGCAACCATATACCGACAAACAAATAAATAGTATGTTAGAACTTGTTGATTTAATTTGTGATGAGTATAACATACCAAAAAGTAGTATAGGACATAACGTTAAAGTAGATAAGATTGAGAAGTTCAATGGAATATCTACGAGGAGTAATTATGACTCAGATTTTACAGATTTAAATCCTGCTTTCGATTTCGATATATTTATAGAAAAACAAGACCATGAGTAATCAGTACGACGAAATAAAGAGACTGCTAAAGAGTAGTAGAGAAATGCTCAGTTCAGAGCAAGTAAACGAATCAAGGAAGACCTTGATTGAAAAAGGTTTAATTAAAGAAATGGATATTAAACCTGATAATTTAGCGGCTGATACCGAAGAGGAAATTGAAATGGAAACAGAACCACAGGAGGATAAGAGTAAATCTTATAGAGTGTCAGGTGGAGTGATAACATTACACGGAAAAGATAAAACAGATTTAGAACTATCAACGGACGAGAAGATGTCCTTTCAAGAAACGATGGATGATTTTGTTGAAGAAGTATCAGATTTATCTGACTTTGGTGTTTTAAATTTGTATCCTGAAAATGTTGATTGGTCAGGTAGAGTAATTGATGAAGACATAGAGTTTTACTTCTCCATTGGAGAAAAGAACGGAGTATACATCAACGGAGATATGATTCAGTTGGATGAGGAGTTAGTTGAGTTAATTAATAAACTAACTTCTTTTTATGATAAGTTTAAATCAAAGTGGGCGAAAGTTCTTGCACAAAGGAAGAAAACTAACCCAATAGATGACGAAGTCTGAAAACAAAAAAACATTATTTGAAAGAATAAAGAGTACAATTATTACTGTACTCGTAATCGTTATTATATTACTAAGTAAGTGTAGTGGTGAAAGTGGAGACGTTAATGTAGAAGCTAACGAATCAACAGTTGTTACTGAAACGATAACACTAACTGATACTGTAACTGTAGTAGAAGAAAAGTTCATACCTAAATGGAGAACTAAAGTAGTGAGAGATACTGTTGAAATTCAGAAAGTATTAGAAGTTGACACGTTAGAAATATTAAAGGACTACTTTGAAAAGTATGTTTACTTAGATACTATACAGATTGATACTTTAGGGTACATTACAATATTAGACACACTTTCACAGAATAGGATACTTTATAGAAAACCAACTATTAACATTCAAATACCCACAAAGACGATAACATTGATAGAAAAAAAGAATGAAAGAGAATATTACGCAGGTTTAGGTGTAAGAACTACGATGGATAGATATACATGGATGGGGTTAGAAGGAGTGATAAGAACAAAGAAAGGAAATACTTTCCTTATTGGGATTGGTACAGACAACGAAAATAATTTTTCAATGGGAGGTAGCGTACATTGGAAAATATTAGATAAGTGATATTTATGTAATAAAGAAAATGGCTTTAAGTAATTCAGACATACAACAAATAGAGACTATCGTTAGAAACGAGGTTAGAGACTTTTTAGATTCTAATACATTGAGACAGTTTGAAAATAAAATAACTGAAAAGATTAGAGATGAGATAAGAAGAGGTAAGATTCAAAAAGATGTTAATGAAATCGTAACCAAAGTCATGAAAGAATTTTATAAAATTATGTGGACTAGAAGAAGTTTCTGGGAACCATCACTTAAAAATGTAAGATAATGAGTGTAAGTAGTGATTTTGAAAAGGGATTATCTAAAGCTTTTAAAAATGAATTACCTAATTTTAAAGGCGGTGAAGATATTGGAAACATGATGACATCTTTAAATAAAGCGCAGAAGTCAGTCACTAACGAGGACTACGATGAGTTTTTCGAAGAGTTAGAAGGTGAGGAGAAAAAAGAAGAGGCTAAGGAAGCTACAGGCGCTGGTTCAGCAGGAGGGTATGAAGCTCCACTATTCAGTGAACCCAAAAAGAACAACCTGTTTCAACCAGATACTGAGACTAAATTGACAACACAACCTGAGGGTGGTTTTGTTAATGAAGATGAAATACCAGGAGGATTATCTGATGGAATGACATTAAAAGATTTAGCAAAACATCAAAACACTGATTTAGAAACATTAATTAATCAGATGGAAAAAGGCGTTAATATAGAAATGGAACATACCTCAAACATGTCCATTGCGACTGAAATAGCTATGGACCATATATATGAAGATTTATACTATTATGATAAATTAGAAGGTATAGAATCTAAACCACATAAGGAGGAATCTAAAGAGGCAACTACCTCAGCGTCTGCAGGTGTTTATGACGCACCATTTGGAGGACCAAAAAAAGACCCACTAAAACTTTCTAACCCAGATACCGTGGAGAAGGAACTAAGGTCTGTAACGGACAAGAATTTCCCAAAGTATGGGGGACCTGGAGGTAAGTTTGTTAAGATAAAAAACAAATGTAAAACATTTCCCTACTGTAATCAGGGAGATATAAAGGCTTTAGAATTTTTTGAGAATAATCTTGTTAAAGAAGCTATACAAAATATATCTAATAGATTTAAATTAAACGAAGATTATATAAAAGGTGTTATTTTAGAAAACACTAATATTTATTATAAAAGTACCGATATGAATAAAGAAATTGAAAATATGATTGACGGAATAGTAGATAAAGTACTATCTGAAGAGGTCGCTAAAAAAGCCGAACAAATTACAGAATCTGTTTCAGGAGAAATTGATGAGATGGAAGAGTATTATGAAATTGCAAAAAGAAGAAAAGAGGAGAGAGGTAAATTTGATGGTAGAGACTCTGAAGTAATCGGTGTTGATTCCGACATTAAAAAACAAAGAAAAGAAATGGGGGAAGAAGAGTTAGGTGAAGATTCATTTAATTATGTCGCGGCATTAGCTAAAGTTGACGGTAAAAAAGAGTTTGAATTTGGTGGTGAAAAACACCCAGTTGAAATGGATATGGATACTGCTAAAAGAATCGTAGGTGATGTAAAAGATGATTCAGTCAAAGACGATGAAGACCAAATAGATAAGTTGGAAAAAGATGTCAAGAGTGACGAGAAAAAAGAAAAAGAGGTTAAAAACGAATCGGTACAATTAAGTGAGGAGGAAATGATTGACCTCATTGAAAAGATTATTGAAGAACAAAAAATTTCAGGAGGAGGTAAAATAGCAGGAGTAACTTCACAGAATAAAGCAATGAAGACTTCAGAGACAGAAACAAAAAAGTATCACAAAGAACTTATGGATAAGTTTAGGGCATATCTAAAACCAACAAAAGCTAAAGGGATTGAGGTTGAACCAAAAGTATTCCCAAAAGGTAACGGTGAGTTAGAAAAAATGGAAAAAAAAGCTTATACACCATCAGATAGTGTTGAAGAGTATATTGACCAAATTGCTCGTTCAGGTGGAATGGAAAATTTGGCATATGACCAAATCAAACCAGATGAGGATTGGTTAGATAAGAACATAGTCGGTTCTTCTGAGACAGGTAATAGTGATGAATATGCAAATGCAATTGCTACCGATGTTAACAAATCAGTTAAAAGGAGAAAAGACCTTGACGTACTTAACAAAGTTAAAAATCAGTCATACGAAAAAGCACCACAACCTGTGTTTGATTACTCTGGTGAGAATACACATGATGATGTTATGGACGGATTAGCTGAGTCAAAAGAAGATAAAAAACAAACTAAAATTAACGAAGATTTAGATAGAATGAAAAATCTCATTTCTCACAACTATAAGTCTCAATAATTTTACATAATATTCAATTTTTATTGGTCCGTGTTATATTACTTATATGAGTAAGTATAACCCGGACCGATTCTTTAAGTGGCTTTCTGAACCAATGAAACCTGAAGACGTACTAATATGGAATATGACGCATAATATTATTCCTGAACTGACTGATTTATTTAAAGATTACTGTTTTTCTTTTTATCATTTGATAAGAAATACTTACCTCGGTGACAGTTATCACGATGCGAATGAAACACGTATTGGAATGACAGAAAAAGATAAGTTAGAACATTATAAATGGTGTTGGAACAAAACAGTAGATAACTTCAAAAAAGAGAATATAGTATTTAAATTCTCAAAAGACGATTACGAATATTTTCAAGAATTTTTCTTTGAAGTATTTTATAATCAGGAAGATGAAATGATGAGGGAGGCGTTAGATGACTTTATGAAACAGTTATTTAATCGTAAAAGACCGACGAGTAAGTCTGATTTAGAAATGTTTACTGACGTATACAAAACACTTGAAAGGTCTTTACAAATTTAAAAAAGTACTTATCTATTTACTATAAACGTAAAAAAATTAGATTTTTATCTAAATAAATAAATTTAAAATTTTTAAAAATGGAAACTTTAGAGCAAATTAAGACATTGGTTGAGACCTTGTCGGTTGACACTGGAAAATTCTACGGAGGTAATAAGTCTGCAGGAACAAGAGCTAGAAAGCAGGCTCAAGAATTAAAGAACCTTCTACAGGAATTGAGAAAGGAAATCTTAGAAGAGAGAAACAAAGGATAATAGTGACTGATTGGATTCAACATATAATAATATTTACTGCAGTATTTGCGGTAATATCCATAGTCAATTTAACTGTAATTTTTTTGAGAGCACTTCTTTCAACACCACCCAAACCTTTTGAGTTGGAGAGAGGTGCTCTCATATACTACGGACTATGTCTTTCATTTATATCAACATTAATCATCAGCAATATTTTATGAAATACTTTGAATTTATAGAATCAACAAAACATTATCTTAAGTCAGTAAGAGTAATAAAAGACTATATTAGTTTTGATATGTCCTTCTCAAAATATTGGTCAATTACTAAACAACAAACTAAAGGTATTGAAGTTATAAAAAATGAAAGTCAAGATACTAATAAGTTAATTATTTCTTTTGTTACACCGTTTGATGAAGAGTCAATTAATAAGGTTGAAAATGCGATTAACAGCATAATTAAGTCAAACCTGGAAAGAGAAGAAAAAGAAAAATTATTTAAAGATAAGGTTCAAGAACTAAAAGGTATTTTTGAAAAACAAAAATTAGATAGTTTAAAAGGACTTAAGTTTGACATAGACGAGTTCTCATTAATGACATCAAAATCTGAAGACAATGGACAAGGAAATACAGAGAGAGATGGAGAGGTTGAAGTTAGAGAAGAAGAAAAATCTGAAGAATCTCAACCAACATAAAGAAAATATTATATCGGAGATAATTAACTCTGAATATAATCAAATAACTAATACAACTCAAAAAGAACCCAAATACACATTATGGCAACGAATAACGAAGACTTTAGGGATAAATTAACAGTTTTAGCTGAAGTAGCTGAACGTTTGGAAACGAACAAAGATTTCTTTGATGATGAAATCATTGAAGTTAGGGTTAAGTTGGGTAAAGAAAAATATGATAAAGTATTAAGAAATTTTAGAGAGATTGACTGGAACTCTGAAAAATTTTATATCAACTTCGGTAAAGTTAGTTATAAGTTCGTTTTGAAAAAGTAGTCTTTTGACGATATAACTTCTTACGACTAAAACCTTGTTTTTCTAAAACGTTATACAACCACTTTCTGTTAACAGTACTTTCATCTCTAACGAAGATAGTATCATTACGAGAGGAATTGATAAAGTAAGACTCAAGCGTCTGTAACAGACGTTCTGAGTCTTCTTCGTTTTTAAGACTAAAAAGTTTAAAGTCTTCGTCATTTTGAATTACAATTTTATTGTGTAGTTTCGATACTAATTTAACTGAGTTTTTTGGTAAGTACTTAGAAATAAGTTCACTGAAACTAATTCTATTTTCTTTTTGCCAATCATAGATTAACTCCTCAACTTTAAAATCTTCAATTCGTTTTATAACATATTCGGATTCATCAGACATATACACAGAATTGTTTCTACCTACCTCATCCATTTTAAATAAAGGTATTTGATAATCATCGTTACGACTAAGAAGGGCAATCTCGTATTTAGAACGTTCCGAGTTTTCGTACAAAACCTCAAACGGTATATTATTATCGTTGACTAAAGAATCAAATTTAAGATTAGCGTTTTTCTCTGTAGCGTAACCTTTGATAATTTTTTTCTTTTTCTTATTCTTGAATAAAACTATTATATAATTTTCCATTAGATGAAAGACTACTATAAGATATTAGGGGTTGATAAAAAATCAACTAAAGATGAAATCAAGAAGTCTTACAGGAAGTTATCAAAGAAGTATCATCCAGATGTAAATCCTGACGGTGGGGAGAAATTTAAGGAGATATCAGAAGCTTATGATATACTAAGTGATGATAATAAAAGACAACAGTACGATAATCCAAACCCATTTGGGAGGGGAGGTTTTAATCCTTTTGAAGATTTTGTAAAAGGATTTAATCAGAGAAGAAAGCCAAAGGCGAAAGATAAAGTTGTAAAAATACAAATAACACCCATAGAGTCATATTTCGGGATAAAAAAAGAAATTACGTATCAAAGTAACATTACTTGTAAAGTTTGTGATGGAAATGGTGGTGACAGAAAAGTCTGTAAAACATGTGGTGGAAATGGTAGTATCAGAAAAAAAGTTGGTTCTGCTTTTTTTTCTCAGATTATAGATACTCCCTGTAATACGTGTAATGGTAGTGGTAGTATTATTATTAATCCATGTTATAATTGTGGTGGAACTGGTAGTAAAAAACATATAGAACAGATAAATTCGGAAATACCCAAAAATACAAATAATGGGGATTACTTAAGAATAAGGGGTAAAGGAGATTATATACCGAATGTAGGTAAAGGTGACTTAATTTTACAAGTCGAAGTAATTAACTATGATGGTTATGAAAAAATAAATAATGATTTAGTATATACTAAATCAGTTACTATTAAGGACTTGATTCTAAATAAACCAATTAAACTACCACATCCATCTGGTAACTTATCTTTTGTTCTACCACCTGATACTGAAATGATTAAACCTTTAAGGTTAAAAGGTAAGGGATATCAGACTAAAGAAGGTAGCGGAGATTTCTATATTAAGTTAAATGTAATTAATAAAGAAATTACAAATGAGGAAAAAGAAGAGATAATTAAAACTTTAAAACAACTCTAAAAGTTCAATTATCAAACGGTAATTTCCATATATAGATGAAATTAAAATATAAAAGGATAAAAATACCATACCTTTTTGTGTTGTACTCATTCCTTTAGAGCAACTCTGACATTCTTCTGTGTTTTCTTCAACCATAATATTTATATATAATGAATAATGTTATTAGACGTGTTATTAAATCCTACTTAGAGGAGAAAGAACAAAGTAATAGTAAGAGAACTCGTAAGATGAGTAAATCTTATTGTGAAAAAACCCCATGCAAAAACATGGGGTTCTCTCAAAAAGCGTCATGTAGACCTTATAAAAATTGTTATAAGTAATCAGAACCCATCGTTAACATAAACGATACCATCTGAGGTAAAAACAGTAATTTGTTTAGATTGACCACTAAGACTTGTAGTGGATTCTAAATTAGAACAACCAGTCAATAATAACGCAATACCTAACATTGTAAAAATATATTTCATAATGGTTGTTTTAATGGTTTATTATAAAATAAATATAACACTTTTTTAACATAAGTAAATTCATGCTACCTGTATGTTAATTATTGGTGTTTCACAACAGTTTAATTTCCGTAAAACTATATATGAATAGATTTAATAGAAATGAAAAAACTACTTACACCAATTATCCTATCTACAATTTTATTTTCATGTAGACCGGAGCCCGTTGAACCAAACACACAGACTTATGTCATAACTGACGTTAACGTTAACGGAGAAAGTTACAAGAAACTTGAAGGTATTATTAATGAGAATCTTAGTTTAGATTTAAATGAAAAATGGTTACTTTCAGGTGGAGTCTTTGTTGACGAAAATGCGAGATTATCAATCAATGAAGGGGGTACCGTTTACGCGGACACAGAAGTTACCACCTTCCTTTCTATTAAACAAGGAGGAGAAATGTTTATACAAGGAGAAAGTACAAACCCAATAGTATTTACACCTCTGACCGACAACCCAAGTTATGGTGATTGGGGAGGTATAATTGTAAATGGATACTCTACTATAAACACAGGATTCAATGCTGAAGGGGAAGGAGGTACCGGTATCTACGGTGGTGATAATGATAACGATGACTCAGGAATCTTACGTTATGTTAGAGTTGAATATGCGGGTAAGGTACTTGGTACTGATAACGAATTAAATGGATTCTCATTTAATGGTGTTGGTGATGGTACTATCATAGAATATATACAAGCTTATAAAGGTTCTGATGATGGTATTGAGTTCTTTGGTGGTACTGTGAACGTTAGATATGCGGTATCAACACACAATCAAGATGACTCTTTCGATTGGACACACGGTTGGAGAGGTAAGGGACAGTACTGGTTGGTACAACAAGGTCCTGACGGTGGTGATAGAGGTATTGAAGCCGACAATAACGGAGACGACAATTTATTAGAACCATACTCAAACCCAACTTTATCTAATCTAACTTTGATTGGTGTTGATGATGGTGATGGATTAAACACAGGTATGAGATTAAGAGAGGGAACAAAAGGTAAAATATTTAACACATACGTTACTGGTTTCCCAAAATACGGTATAAGAGTCTCTGATGAGGTTACCTTACAAAATGTAGAAAACGGTGAGTTATTTGTTGCTAATTCATTAGTTGAGGGTAATGGAACCGACTATAAAGATTGTGATTCATTTATCGGGTTAACCGACACTTTAGTTGATGAATGGTTTTATACAGATAACACTATTGGTTCAGGTGATTACTGGACTGAAGGTTGGGTAAGACAATGAGAGGTTTAGTATTTGTATTGTTTCTTTTAATCAGTTGTGGTTTAAAAGGACAAACGGTTTTTGGAAAGGTAACGGATGAAAATAATAGTCCGTTACCTTTTGTTGCGGTAACATTAAAAGGTGAGACTGTAGGTACGACTACAGATTTTGACGGTGAATATAGACTTGACCTAGTAAATGACGTGGATAGCGTAATGTTTTCGTTTATTGGTTATGACAACATTATACTAGTTAGTGAAGGAGGTGAGTTAAATATTACCATGAGTTATAAAACTGAAGTTATAGATGTGGCTGAAGTTGTAACAAGAGTGAGTAGAAATAATGAGACGATATTAATTTTAGATAAGAAAGAAGGTATGGAAGTCGAATCTTCTGTAGGTTCTAAAGAGTTAAATAAAAAAGGAATATCAAACGCGCAAGACGGATTAAAAAAGGTTGGGGGTGTAACCTTTGATAATGATAGATTAAACATAAGAGGACTCGACGATAGATACAATCAAGTCACACTGAACGGATTACCATTACCTTCTAATAATGCTGATAGAAAAAATATAGATTTATCTTTATTACCTACGGCTTTATTAGATAACATAAAAGTAAAAAAGACTTATTCATCCGAACAGTGGAGTAATTTAGGAGGTGCTCAAATAGACATCGGAAGTTCAGACATAAAAGAATTAACCAAGGTTTCGTTCGGTTATACTTTTAACAGTCAAACTAACAGACCTATAAGTCGTCTATCATTTATTATGGGTGGTAGAAAAAATAAGATAGGGTATCTTGTTTCAGTCGGTAGCGGAATAAACAATCAGTATACTTACGGTAATATAAGTTTAGTTAATAAACAAGGTAACTACATCTTAGACTACAATTTTAACGATGACCAAACAACAATAACGAAAACTGGTGTTGGTGTTGTATCATATGAAGACGAGAACTTTAGGTTATGTAATACCACATTCTTAATATCTCAAAACAATTTATCAGATAGAACTACAGTCGGTAATCACTTTGATTATGAAACGGAGTTATATACAACTAGAAGAACACCAACAATACACAATCTCTTAGTTGACCAAATAGAATTTAACTACTATGGTGAATCATTTGATTTAGATTTAATCGGTGGATTTTCTATGGTAAGAAGTGGTGAGAATCAGAGAGAACAGTTTGTCTATTTATATGACGGGGACTACACACTAAATAATATTGACAGATTAGACAATCATATATTCTCGAATACAAATCATGAAAATAGATACAACTTTACTGCATCGTTAAGTAAGGATATTGATAAGATAAGATTGTTTGGAGGATACTCTTTTATGTTAATGGATAATACTTTCGACTATGAACAAGAGTATTACGACTTTTCAATGGTTAATGAGCAATATGAAAATATAGACCCAACAAATCCATACAATTATTTCACTGATGATAATGTTATACAATACATTGTAAACAATCCTTCATCTTATGTTAAGGGTAGTACGTTTGTTAATGGTGGATTCATCAAAGGGGAGTATGTTAGTGATAAACTAAACGTTGGTACTGGGTTAAGAACAGAATACGTTTATCAAACATTAACTTATCAAGACCAACTAATACCTTCATTAACTAGAAATCATATTTTAAACAATATTGAATTACTTCCATACCTTAATGTGAAGTATAAATTAAATGAGACAAATCAGTTAAGGTTTAATAATTCTATTACCACTGTTAGACCAAGGTTCAGAGAATTAACACCATTTATATATACAGAAGTATTTGCGGGTAGTAAAATACAAGGTAATCCTAATCTTATTAACACACAGATTTACAATACCGATATATCATATGAAATTTATCCAAAAATTGGAGAAGTAATATCAATCAACCTATATAACAAAATTATTTTAAACCCTATAGAACGTGTAAATGTTGCAACAGCTAGTGGTAGACTTGAGACATATCAGAACAGTAAGTCGTCAACAGTATTTGGGGGTGAGATTGATTTTAGGAAGAAGATAAATAAGTTTAATTTTGATTATAATTTATCAATACTATGGTCAAATATAACTATTAATGATGAAGGACCTAGTTCTGTTGTTGTTACAAATTTAAACAGACCTTTACAAGGGTCTTCACCCATACTATCTAATTTCGATATCTTTTATGATGTTAAAGATAATAGTAACTTAGGAGTTACTTACAATTTTGTAGGTAAGAAATTAAATTCAGTCGGAGTGTTTGGATTGGGAGATATATACCAAAGACAACAACACTTTATGAATATTGTATACAATTATAGAAAAGATAACCTCACATCATCAATTAGGTTGAACAATATATTTAATACTGAATATGTTTTAGAGCAAGACTCCGATATTGGTAAAGTTATCACAAACAGTTTTAGAACTGGTGTTGGACTATCGTTTAACCTAAAGTATGAATTTTAATTTGCTTTTTGATTTTTCTTTACTATATTTGTAGTAAATCGAAAAGTATGCTTAGTTACATCGGAGGAAAAAGTAAAATAGGTAAATGGATTGTACCATATTACCCAAAAGACATGGAAACATATGTCGAACCATTCGGAGGTATGTTTTGGTGTTACTATAACATGGATTTGGATGAGTACCCAAACCTTAAGAATATTGTATACAACGACTTTAATCCGTTGAACTACAATCTCTTTATGTGTGTACAGAACCCGTCAGAACTTCTTAAATCGGTCGAATCTATTCCTTGTCAACAACGAGGGGTGGACAACACACCAACAGAATACAAAGACCTATTCAAAGAGTTTCAATCTGAGATATTCGCAGACGACTTTGAAATCAACTATCCCGATTATGATGTTGCTGCTAAGTACGCATACATTCTTACACAGGTATTTAGTGGTAGTAAACCTGAGACGTCAAACTATATTGATTTGAAGGGGAAATATAAGTCAAAGTACCTCACATTTAGGGATAAGTTGAAGAACGACAAGTGGTTAAGTAAGTTTGACAAGATTAATGTGGTTGAAAATATGGACTTTGAGGAACTAATCAACAAGTACGATGGGGATAAGTCATACTTTTATTTGGACCCACCTTACTGGAAGACTGAGAACTACTACTCCAATCACGATTTTGATAGGAACGACCACGAGAGATTGGCTAATGTACTCACAAAGATGAAAGGGAAATTTTCACTTTCTTATTACGAATTTGAACTTTTAAGTGAATGGTTTCCAAAAAAGCAGTATCTTTGGGAAGAGAAACAATTCGTAAAAGCAGCATCGGCTAGTAAAGGTAAGACTCAAAACAAAGGGACAGAACTACTTATTTTGAACTACAATCTGTAATCTTTTACACTTAGAACATATTTATATGAAAAAGAAAGAGATGAAATTTAGTGGACTACTTAAAGGACTCATTATTGAACAGGGTCGTTATGAAATCCTGAAAAAGACCTACGCTCAACCTAAAAAGAAAGGTGATAAAGTAAAACCTGCTAGAATGAAGCCAGAACAATTGGATACAATTATCTTGGCTGACCCAACAACTCGTAGAGATGGTGACAAGATTAAGAAAGCTGGTACTTATAGTCCGTGGTTGATTAAACAGTTTCTTAGGTTGGAACCTGAGGCTGATTACGGTACTCCACAGTTTAAAGATGAGATGACCGAACTTCAAAGGATATTCATTGAGGATTTGTATAAATCTACTGAAGCACTTAAAAAGTTCGATAGGTTTAAGGGTCAGATTGAACAGGACAAAAGAGATATTAACAAACACACTATCCAAAGTCTAGATGATATTACTATGGACTTTAGTTTGGATAAGACAAAAGCTACTAAAGATGAGAAGAAAGCGGCAGCGGCATCATACGAACACCCAGGTGGTGAAGTTATTTTTAGAGGGTCTAATTGGACGGTTGTAAAAATTGAAGACCAGGGAGAGTTAGGTCGAGACGCCGCATGTTTCTATGGTGGTAATAGTTTAAAACCAGGTAAAGGTGAGACAGGTTGGTGTACATCGGCACCCGGTTTGAGATGGTTTAATGGCTATATTAAAGATGGTCCTTTGTATGTGGTCTTACCTAATGAACCCACATCATTTAGAGCTGCTGATAAAAAAGTTGGTGACGTTTCAGGTCTTCCGGCTTTGAGGTACCAATTCCACTTCCCGTCTGACCAATTCATGGACCCTAATGACCATAGGATTAATCTAGTTGAATTCTTAACTAAAAATCCTGAACTTAAGGAGGTATTTAAACCTGAGTTTATGAAAGGATTGACAGGTACTGAGGGAACTTCAGTTTCGGTTGAATACCCAAGAGACTCGGCATCCAAGTTCATCGCTCTTTACGGATTCGATGAGTTCTTTGAGAATCTACCTGATAATTTGGAGAGACTTGATTTCGTTAAGTCAAGTAACCGATACAGAAATGACCCAGATACAAGTGATATGGCGGTAGAACTACCGAAATCAGTAGGTAGATTTAAGAACCTAAATGCTCTTCACTTGGAAGGTATCCTTAACAAACTACCAAAAGAGATTGGTGAACTTAAGGACTTGGTATTCCTTTCAATTCCTAACAACCCGAATTTGGACAAACTCCCTGAGGAAGTGGCTAACTTGAAGAACCTTCAGGTTATCAACCTCAAGAACAGTCCAAATGTGAAAATCCCTGATGAAGTTGAAAACAGAAAGGGTCTTCATATCTTCAGATAAAACTTGAAAATAACCACGAAAGTGGTTATTTTTATTTTATAGACATTTTTCATGAATATAGACGTGCAAATTTATATCTCTCAGATAAAGACATTTTTTGATGAGAATCCGAATGAGTTGGTTTCACTTATTGGTGACACTGACCCTGATAAGTTCTTTATCGAAATGGAGAAAATTGCACTTATGAATTATGAAAAAGGTGAGGATGTCCAATTAACACAAAAACAAATGTTGGAAATCTTAGTCGAATTAAACACAGAAGATAGAATGGTGATAGATACGTTCGAGCCGATATCTGAAACTAAGTTTGGTACGATATATCTCAACTAATGAAAGAAAATAATATTCTTTTTCATAGAAAGTTTCAGTGTAATACCTTGGAGAACTATAAGGACTTTTGTCCCATGCAAGGAGGTAACATTTGGAAATCTATGGAAAAGACTGAGAACGGTAAATTTTATCAAGACCGTACCGAAATCATATCTGACGAATTGGTTAAGGTATACTACGGTGATAAAACGAAAGGTTTAACTATTAGTACCTGTGAAATAAAAATAGTAGAAGACGTAAATAAAATAAGTATCAGGTACTCATATGTTGTTAGAAAACGAAGAGTTGGTAGACAATACTTTTCAGTTCTAAAAACACATAGATATGTTACGTACAACTATGTAACTAAGAATTTTTATCACGGAACAATAGAGACAACTCGTAAGAAAGTTAAGAGAAAAAAGGTTCGTTGTAACACATTTTACATACCATTTCTAACTGAGGTAAAGTTGGCGATAAGAAGAAATGTTAATCACATCATTTCTCAAACACAAAACTGGCAGTCATTAGTTTCTACCGCCTATAGTCAAATGACTAAAGGTGATGAAGTTGCTATGGATGCGTTGAAACAGTTCGCATATTCAATATATTCTAAAAACAATATACTCCTAAACTACAACTCGAATTACCTTGAAGGTGAGATGTATAAGATGTACTTAAAAGATAATAACGTTTCGTACCCTGACTCAGTCAATCAGTATACCGTAATCCCTACACCTAAATCTAAACTACTAAAGTATGGTAATGTGGTACACTACTTTATGAATATCGCAGATTTAAAAGGTAGAAGAGTAAGACAGATACTAAATCAAACGACACATATAGATTTTAAGACACTAGTTGATGTATATCACAATATGGGTGTCGACTACTTTAGTAAGATAAGGGAGTCGTTTTTTAAAGACGAGAATAATTTCTTATATCATCGTTATTATAATCACAACGCATTTGAAAAGAAAAAGATTTTTCCTTTGACTAATTTAGATAAAAAGAGGATTGTTGATTTGGTTAACAATGACTCTGAGATAATATGGAATATGATAATGGACCATCTTATTACGATATCTAAACTAAAGAAGTTTGGAGAGGAAGTTAAAATGAGGTTTACGAATAGAGAAGAGTTCAACGAGGAACACTACAGAATAACTGAACTATTAGAGAACTATAGAGATGGTAAGGTTAGTCGATTCAATGGTCAGGACTTCCAAAACGAGTTAAGTGAAATGATTATGTATGATGGATTTCAGTTCTATCCGGTATTACTTACAAACTCAACACAGTATAATGAAGAGTCTAAGGTTCAGTCTAATTGTGTTAGGACGTACATTGAAAAACCACAAAACATAATAATATCCCTAAGAAGAAATACTATGTTTGGTTCTGATAGAATCACGGTTGAGTACCTAATAACTCCAACGGGATTTGAAAGAGTACAGAACAGGAAAAAATACAATCAATCTACTGATGAATGGGATGAGGATTTGATGAGAATATTAGACTATAGATTAGATAGACTATACGAGAAAGGTGTATTTCAATTGACTAAGATATGGAAGGAGTTCAATAATGGTAAAGTAATTGAGAGAAGTGCCACATTCGCAGAGAACGAAAATGGTGTAATTAAGAGGATGACACCTGATTGGGATGGCGATTACGAAAGTATTGATGAAAATTTTGACCTTCCTTTTTGATTTTTAGAAAAGTTTAATATATATTTGTATCGTAAAACTTTTTAAAACAAAAACAAATGGCAAAAATGGCTGGCTCTTACGAGGAGAAAAACAAAGTAAATCGTCCTGGTGTACACGCTAAGACAAAAACTTCAAAAAACAAAAATTCTAGAAATTATAAAAAAGGTTATCGAGGACAAGGTCGATAATAAAAAATTACACACTAAGACTTTTCTTATCGTTAAGTTTAATTATTCTTAGTGAGTTTAAAATTACAAACATGGCAAATCACGTAAGTAACAACATTAGAGTTGTTGGAAATGAAAAAGTACAAGAGCGTATGAATGAGTATATTCAGACTCTTGAAGAGTTAGATTACGCCGACACCGGCGGTTTCGCTAAAACATTCTACAAGACACCAGAACTTGGCGAAGGTGGTGGAACAATGAATTCATGGGCTGGAGAAAACATAGGTTCAAAGTGGGCTTACTTTGAAGATACCATAGATGATAACGAAATTAAAGTAACATCTGCATGGTATCCAGTTAAAGAATTCACAATGCATCTTTACAATCTACTCGTAGAATTGGACCCCGAAGTTGCGGTTGAGAACAGATTTGAAGATGAAGGTTATGACCCTGTTGGTGGTATCTTAGTTTATAAAAATCAAATCTTCATGGATGAGGATAGTGACTTTGAATATCCCGATGAGGATGAAATGGAAAATGAAGATGAGTATGAAGATGCTATGATGAACCTCTATGATGAAGTTGGCCAAACACAAGATGGAGTTATAGAAGTAGGATATACTCATATTAATAACGGTGACGGAAACCCCTTCGTATTTACGGAGACTAAAACCGAAACCACTACATAAATAGAATACTAAACCATCCTCAGAGTGGGGGTGGTTTTTTATTATATAAACAACCAATAAACACTTAAAAAAAAACTAAATGAAATTAATTAATCGATTGTTTATTTTCGGAGCTATGATGGTATCAACATTGACACTATCGGCTCAAATTACAGGTAAAGTCGTGGATTCAAAGACAGGCAATGAGCTTATTGGGGCTAGTGTCTATCTTGAAGGTAACACGCGAGGAACATCAACTAACGTATCAGGCGAATTTACTCTTGACGAAGAGGCTACAGGTAACGTTGTTGTTAGTTTCTTGGGTTACGAAACACTAACTATACCTGCACAAAATGATATGGGAACCATATCAATGACTATAACAGCACTTGGTCTTGACGAAGCTGCAGTTATCGTTAACGTTGTTGACTTTGCGAAAGTGAGGGAAACACCTGTTGCGGTATCAACTATTGGACCTGCTGAGATTGCATTGAAGACAGGTAACCAAGAATTCCCTGAAATTATGAATAGAACACCTGGTGTCTATGCTACAAAACAGGGTGGTGGTTACGGAGACTCCAGACTCTCTCTAAGAGGTTTCGACCAACGTAACACATCTTTCCTTATCAACGGTCAACCCGTTAACGATATGGAGAATGGATGGGTTTACTGGTCCAATTGGCAAGGTCTTACTGACGTTGCTTCAGGTATTCAAATCCAAAGAGGTTTGGGTTCTTCACGTTTGGCGGTTCCATCTGTTGGTGGTACCGTTTCTATTTCTACTAAGGCGGCAGAAAAAGAACAAGGAGGTTCTGTATCTGAGACTATTGGTAACAATGGATACAACAAAACAACTGTTAACTATAACACAGGTAAAAATGAAAACGGATGGGCGTCTTCATTCTTGTTGAGTAAGTGGGCCGGTAACGGTTACATTGATAACACAAGTGGTGAGGGATGGAACTACTTCGGTGCTGTTGGATATGCACCTGATGATTCCAAACACGCGTTGAACTTGTCTGTTATGGGTGCAGGACAATGGCACCACCAAAGAGACGTATGGCTTTCTATTCGTGACTACGACTACTTCGGTGACGGAGGTCAGGTACTTGACGATGGTGAACTCGATGTTACATGGAACTCTAACGGAGGTACATTGGACGGTGAAGAATTCTCTATGAGAAGAAACTTCTACAACAAACCACTCGCAACTTTCAACTGGGATTGGGATATCAATGAGAACTTAACATTGAATACATCTGTCTACGGTTCTGCAGGTCGTGGTGGAGGAACAGGTCCTCGTGGTAGAAACTATGATGTCCACCCTTACCAACAAGACTTATACTCATTCATGTATGAGGATAGTTTAACCCAATTCCGTAACCCTGATGGTACTGTTAACTTCGACGCAGTTGTTGCTGATAACCAAGCAGGTGCAACACCACACGATGGTAGTGTAAACGGAAACTACGAAGGTGCTCTCATCGGTTCAAACCAATGGGGTATTGACGCAGACACATCAGGAACTATTTACACAGGTGGTGGTATGATTCGTAGAGCATCTATGAACTCACACAACTGGGTTGGTGCGATTTCTAACTTAACTTACAATAAAGATAAGTGGACAGCATCTGTTGGTTTAGACCTTCGTAAGTATAAGGGATATCACTACAGAGCGTTGAACAACCTTATGGGTTTTGATGCATACTACTCAGGTGGTAATAGAAACTCTAACGGGGGACAGATTGTAGAAACTACTATCGAAGCAAGTCCATTCAACAACACAGGACTAACAGGTCCTAAGATTGACTACTACAACGTAGGTAATGTCGGATGGGTAGGAGTTAACGGTCTTGTTGAATATAACGACAATGACCAATTAACTGCAGTTCTTCAAGCTGGAGTTTCAAACCAAGCTTATTCAAGAGAAGATTACTTCGACCAACCAGGTAATCCAATTTCTGAAACATCTAACCTAATGGGTGGATACGTTAAAGGTGGTGCTAACTACAACATCGACGAGAAGTCAAACGTGTTCGCAAACGCAGGTTTAATCTCACGTCAACCATTATTCGATGCGGTATTCCCAGGATATGCAAACAATATCAACGAAGACCTTGAGAACGAAGAAATCATGTCTTTGGAGTTGGGTTACGGATATACAACAGATGACTTGACGGTTAATGTTAATGCATACAACACAAATTGGGGTAACAGATTCATCTCAAGAGGTGTACCTGTTGTTGTAAACGATTCAACAACTGTTGATGGTACAGCACAGTTCAGTGGTATTAACGTAGTACACAGAGGTCTTGAACTCGAAACTAAGTACAGACCAACTTCAGACCTCACCGTTACAGGTATGGTTTCATTGGGTGATTGGAGATACACAGATAACTTCGAAGCGGAGGTATTTGATGACCAAAACAACCCTGTTGAAGGACAACAGTTTACTCTCTATACTGAGGGTGCTAAAGTTGGTGACGCAGCTCAGGTAACTGCAAACTTAGGTTTGGATTACCGTGTAACTAAAGGTGTAAATGTAGACTTGGGATATAGATATGTTGATGGTCTTTATGCGGACTACTCAATCAACAGTTCATCATTCTTGTCTGAAGATAACCTAGGAGCGTTGAAGTTACCATCATACGGATTGGCTGACTTAGGTCTTACTACAAGATTTGACTTGTTCGGTAACAACGCAACATTCAGAGTCAACTGTAATAACTTGTTGAATACAACATACATTGCAGAATCTAACACAAACATTCACACAGACGAGAACACCGAGTACACATGGAATGGTGTTGACTCACGTAATTTTGTTTGGTTCGGTTTTGGTAGAACTTGGAACGCTACTTTAAAGTATACATTCTAAGTTTATGAAATAAAAAATCACATAAAAGGGGTTCATTTTTTGAATCCCTTTTTTTATCTTTTAAAAAAAAACAAATGAAAATTAAGTTAGAGTACATTTGGTTAGATGGGTATAATCCTGAACCAAATCTTAGAAGTAAAGTTAAAGTAATTGAACCACCAGTACATGAAGTTCATGGTAAGAAAGTTCATGGTGTTGGTATTACGGATTGTCCTGAATGGTCATTTGATGGCTCGTCAACACAACAGGCGGATGGATATTTTTCAGATTGTGTATTAAAACCTGTATCACTATACCCTAACCCATTAAACAAAGGTATGTTGGATAGTTATTTGGTTTTGTGTGAAGTTATGAATCCTGATGGTACACCACATGAAAGTAATACAAGAAATACTTTAGGTGAAGAAGATAGTGATGTATGGTTTGGTTTTGAACAGGAGTATACTTTAATGAAAGATGGTAAACCATTAGGTTTTCCAAAAGATGGTTATCCTGAACCACAAGGTAAGTATTATTGTGGTGTTGGTAAGTCACAAGTGGACGGTAGACAATTTGTTGATTCACACCTTGAAAACTGCATTATGGCAGGGATTGACATAACAGGGACTAATGCTGAGGTTATGTTAGGTCAATGGGAGTATCAAGTATTTAGTAAAGGTAAAGTCAAAGCGGGAGACGACCTATGGGTTTCAAGGTACTTGTTACAGCAAATGTCTGAAGAGTACGGATTTCACATTGAGTTCCATCCAAAACCTGTGTTGGGTGATTGGAATGGTTCAGGGCTACACTGTAATTTTTCAAACAGTAGAATGAGGGAAGATGGTGATAAAGAGTATTATGAAAGAATTTTTGATTCATTAGAACATCGTCACTCGGAACACATAGAACACTACGGTTCAAGTAATGAAATGAGGTTGACTGGTCTTCACGAGACACAAAGTATAAGTAAATTTAGTTGGGGTGTATCTGACAGAGGTGCGTCTATTAGAGTTCCACTTCAAACATCAAAAGATTGGAAAGGATATCTTGAAGACCGTAGACCAGCTTCTAATGGTGACCCATACAAAATAACTAAAGTCATTAGTGACGCTTTAGTCTTTGCTGACAAAGTAGTATATGCTTAATGGAAGAGAACAAAAGTATAGAGGTTAATAATGTCCCTGATAAGATATTAAAGTTATCAGAGGACATTATTAACTTTATACCATCAATAATGGAAACTGACTACTATAAAGTGGATGTAGTACAATCCATGTTAAAAAATAATAAGTTGATTTGGTCTGAAAAATATTATAATGGCTCGACAACTATTTATAATGAAGGATTAGTGAGGTTTGATAATAATATTTTATTCTACTTCAAAAAGAAAAAAGATGAAAATGTTTATAAGTTCTTTTGTCTATCTAAAGAAGAGTCGACGGACAGTATAATCTTTTATCTTAATAAATTCAAAAAATACAAAACAATATCATGAAATTAACAACTAAAGAATTACAAGAAAAAATTGACAATGGAGAAAAATTTATTGTTGATTTATATGCCGATTGGTGCGGGCCGTGCCGTATGATTGGTCCAATAGTTGAAAAAGTCTCTAAACAATTACAAGAAGAAGGTAGTGAAGTTTCGGTATATAAATTTGATATCGAGCAAGATAAAGATATGGCGGTTAGTCTAGGTGTACGTTCAATACCTGCAATAAAAGGTTTTAATGGTGGTGAAAACGTGGTAAACAAAATAGGAGTTATTACTGAAGAACAACTGTTAGATATGGTTAAAGAAGTACTCTAATGAAATTTGCAATATTATATACAATGGACGGATGTCCTCACTGCGAAAAACTTAAAGACATTATTTATGAACAAGAAATAGATGTTGACATTAGGAATATAAAAGACCACGAAAAAGAATATAAACAGTTTGTTGAAGCTTCAGGTAGTGAGTATTTACCAGCATTTACTTTAGTTGAAACTAAAGATGACGGTAAGCATGATATAAACTTAAATGTACCTGACACAAACTTCCAAAACGTAAACGAGGCAGCTGAAAAGATTAAATCTTTTTTATCAGAATAAAATCATTTCATAAGTTTTATCTCTCTTCATCCAACACTTATCTTTAGATAGGATTTCACGATTAAAGTCGTAGTCCTCTAAAGATAAGTGTTTTTTTACGTAAGAGTAATTGAAGTCAAATAAGTCTAAAATACAAGACTTAATCCATTCGATATTAGGTATATTTGTGTCACTTTGTATTTCAAATGACATAGTTTCCCAGTTCAAGTGATTTATATCACCAGTGTAAAACAGTCTGAAATGTATATCTTTACACAGTTGTTTTTCAAATAGATTATAAGCTACGTACTTGAGATATATTACATAGGCTTTTGAACTCATTAAATTTTTACCAAATGAGTTAGTTGAATAAAATGGTCGATAGGTATCTACAGTAATTCCATGATAATTTTTAAATTCAGGAAGTTCAGTTAACAATTCATAAATCTTTTGGTTATTATGTTTTATTACTGAATTAGAATGTTCAAATTCATATTCACCAAAAAGTGGGAATGTATCAATCAAAGGTTCAGAAAGTATATCGGTAGTAAATGAAATGTCGATATCAACAATATCATTATTTGGTTTGGTGTTATAAGTAATCAAATCAATAATATTGAACATTCTTTGTTCTTCAGTTATTTCACTCATAAACGAATTAAATATCTGAGAGTAGTTAAGAGGATTTTGTAACGTAGTCTTACCTCTCAGTACGATAAACTGAGACAAATCACATAAGACAATATCAGTCACATGATTTTTATCTATCTTATTAAATTCTTTTATAATCTCATTAACCAATATATTACATAAGTTTGTACCGTATAGTTCACTTTCCATCTTTACTGTTTTATGGAATGATACAAACAAAAAATTATACAATAAACAAAAAGAGTCCAAAAAGGACTCTTTAATGTTATAACTAACTCACAAATTATTACTGTTTCTTCTTGTAGTACTTTTCAACGGTTTTTGTAACGGCTTCTTGTACTGCTTGAGTGTTAGTTTGTGATTGAGTTTGAGCAGCTTGTTGAGCTTGTTGTGCCTTTTTTTTACATCCACATCCCATGATTGATATTTTTTTAGAGAGGTTTATTATTCATTATATAAATAGTCTACGAACGGATTATTTCTATAATCTTTAATATTTATCATAAAAGTATTACAACTATGAATCTTAGTAAAGTATTGTTGGAAGGTAGAAGAGACGATTTTATAAAACGATATCGTAATAAGTTTAATGATGATGACATGAAAAAAATATTCATGGTATCAAGAGACATTGCAACTAATAATAAGTTTTTAAACTTTTTAGGTAAGGTAGTTTTCTCACCATCAATTGACGAAGATTTAAATAGGGCTAAAATTGCTTTGGAGAAATTCATCAAGTATCAAAAGAACTTAGATGAAAAGGATATCAATCAGTACATGACAATTGAGGACATTGAAAGTGCGATTACTCGACATGAAAATCGTATTAGAAGGTCCGTAAGTGAAGTAGATGGTGCCAATATAGTATATGAGGACGATAGGTTTACAGTTGTATCACCTAATACACATGAAGCTAGTTGTTATTATGGTTCAGGAAGTAAGTGGTGTACTTCAGCAAGAAGTTCAGACTCACACTTCATGACATACAATAGAGATGGTAAGTTGTTTTATTTCTTAGATAAAAAAGCATCTACAAACGATAGATTCTATAAAGTCGCTATGTTACAAAAATACAACGGAGAACAACAGTTCTTCGATGCTCCCGATAAGAAGTTTATCAAAGGATGGATTTTAGGAACTCCTGAATTCGACAAGATAGACAAAGTCATTCAAAAATATATGAACGACTATTATGGAGACGACATTGAACTATTTCAAGATGAAATAAAAGCCAAGCAAGAGATGCAAAGAAGACGTATGAGAGACCAAAGGTTAAGTCAACAACGTCTACTAAGAAGGATGGAAGAGTATAGACGTAATGATGAATGGAACTTAGAAAATGATTTGGATGATGTAGGAAGAAAGGCTAACGCTGTCTATAGAGCGATATTAGATGAGTACGTAACCAACTTAGCGGAAGGGGAAGACATATATAGTTTAGTACCCGCAGCTGATAATTTTTATCCTGGTGACATATTGGCGTTTAAGTGGTTAGGTGAAGAAGAGAATGAGAGTGAATATATTGTAGGTGAATGGGATGATGTCTACGATTATGCAAAACAAAGATTGGAAGAAGTCGTTGACGATTTAGGTTTATTTGAGGCATTTAACAATGATTTCCTAATGAATCATTTAGACGTTGATGAAGTGGTGAGATGGTTCGAAAGTTATTTTGACGACTATGTTAGAGATGAACCTGAGTCACATTTTGAAACAGAGGATTTACCTTTATCAAAAGACCAAGAGGAAGAAGTTGAAAGAATGAGTCAAGAAATTGAAGAACTATATAGAAAAATTGCGTCAGGAACAAAAGAAGAGGGTGAGGTATACTATGATAAGATTGATGAACTAGAATCAGAAATTGAAGATATTAGATTAGACCCTGAAGGTGAACCTACAGAAGAGATGTATGATGAAAAAGTGAAGGATTACTTATATGATGTGAGAAATAATCCTGAAATGTACATTAGAGACTATGGTTTGGGTGAGAATAACGATTTACTTGAACAATTTATTGATAAAGATGCGGTCATCGAGGATGCTGTAGATATGGATGGAGTAGGTCACAATATTTCATTCTATGATGGTAATACATTTGAAACTAGAGTTGAGGGTGTAGATTACTATGTTTTCCGTATGGACTAATTGATTAATTAAAAGTTTTTTTTATTCTTAAGGTATAACATTTAATTATGAGATTACCTTTAGATTGGATTTTAAAAGACCCTATAGATATGGAACATAAAGAGTATGTTCTATTAGACTATATCTCCAAAATAGATAAAGAATTAGATACATTTCATCTATATCCTACTTTTCAGGAATTAACATTACATTTAGCGAATCTAAATTCAATTTCAAATAAGTTGAAAAGAATTGATTTAAAAAACGAACCTGAAGATGTGGACGATGAAATACTATTGGCGAATATTGTTTATAAGGATATTGCGGGTTTTGAAAGTGACGAACTAACAGAGATTGTTAAAATATCTAAAGACGCGAACAACAGGCTCAAAGACTATTTCTTAATAGCTAAATCTATTTGGTCTATTGTATTTGAATCAGTTTTAATACAAAACACAAATAAAGATTTCAAGTTCACCAAAAGAAATTCAACAAAGGGTTACCTAAAGTTTGAATATAAAGGTGAGAAGTTCTTATATAAGTTCAATATAAAAAAGATTCACCCTAAATATGACGAGAGAAAATGTATTTTTACACTTGTAGAGAGAGGTGAAGAAATAAAAAAGAAACTCACAAAACGGTCTTTGGTGTTTGAGGCTAAGTTCGACAGTGAGTTCCCATTAGAGGGATGTTTACTATCAATCATCAAAAGGAAAGTGATTAACTATATTGCTCAAACAATTAAGTTAGATGAATTGAAAGAAACAAATGTCAAAGAAAAGTAGGTATCCCGACCATATTGTGTGGGACGAGGAAAACGAGAAGTTTCATGCAAACATCCTACCCTATGCTTCAAGCATATCAGGTCCAAAGATTGAGATTGATGATATCGACTTGTTTAAACAACAAGGTGCGAACAAATTGCAGAAAATATTCAAATCAGAGTTTGAACAAATTGTAGAAAAGTACAATAAATTGGTTGACGAAGTAAACCTAAACGACATGGTATACAACTCAACTTATTCCTTTGAACCTGTTGTCGGTAACATATATCATTTATACTATGGAAATAATGAAGAAAAGTTCTTATCTTTAATTTCACCAAACGAATGGGATAAAGAACATATAGTATCAGTAAAACTTAATTCAGATTTAAAATGGGTTTCAATAAGCGATTTATAACAAAAGAAATAATTGAAATGACTGAGGACAATTATATGGAAAACTTGTTCAACTCAGACGCACTAATTTTTGGTGATGACTGGTCACACGAGTTCTACAAAATGTTCACAGACAAAAAACCAATAAATGAAATAAAAGAAAATCTTAAACATTATGAAAACAATTAAGAGAAATAGTGAGATAAAGAGAGTCTCAGATAAAGAGGCTATGCACCTTGTTAAGTTCGGATGGGAATACTGCCCTAAAAACCTTTGGAAAGAAGGTAAAAATAAAAAACCTGTTAATGATTTAAATACTGAAACTGACGCTATGTCAGATAAGAAAAAGAGAAAGTTGAGGAAGGAAAATAAAAGAAAAAAATACGAAACTAAATAATATGAGTATTTTTAAAAATATAAAATTAAAAAGACTAAATAAAAAAAGGGATAAATTATTTGAATTATCTTATAAGTACGGAAGTATTGATAGAAAAAAGTCTGATGAATATTATAGTCAGGCAGTTTTAATTGAAGAAGAAATAAAAAATTTATTAGAAAAATGAAAGAACATGTGAATCATCCTTCTCACTACGGAGGTGAAGACAATCCTTATGAGGTTGTTAAAGTTGCTGAAGCATGGGGAATTGATAAAGATGCGTACCTATTTAATGTTTTAAAATACATTGGACGTAGTGGAAAAAAAGATGACAACCCACCTTTACAAGACTTAGAAAAGGCTTTATGGTACTTAAATAGAAGAATAGAAAATATAAAACATGAAGACAAAAACAAACACGATTTATACCTCAGACTCTATAAAGAAAATGGAGGTGATGGAGGAGGGGTCGATTGACCTTATTGTTACATCACCACCTTATGGTGTTGGTATCGATTATGATAGTTGGGATGATGACAAATATTTCGAAGAGTATAAAGTCTTTGCGAAAGATTGGTTAACACAGGCTTATAGAGTACTTAAAGATGATGGTAGAATTGCTATCAACATACCTTATGAAATAAACAGACAGGACAAAGGTGGAAGAATTTATTTTTCTGCTGAGATGTGGATGATAATGAAAGAGATTGGTTTTGGATTCTTTGGTATTGTTGATTTAGAGGAGAGTTCACCACACAGAAGTAAGACAACTGCTTGGGGAAGTTGGATGAGTCCTTCTTCACCGTATATTTATAACCCTAAGGAATGTGTTATTTTGGCGTATAAAAACTTACATAAGAAAAAGGTAAAAGGTACCCCACAATGGAAAGGGGAGCACCAAATGGTGGAAGATACTAAAAAAGGTGGGATGAGAAAGAAACTTGTTTACGAAGATAAAGACAAGAAAGATTTTATGTCATTAGTTTTTGGACAGTGGAATTACTTTGCAGATACCAAACAAAAAACAAAGGCAACATTCTCTTTAGATATACCGTACAGAGCGATTAAAATACTTTCATATAAAGAAGACATAATACTCGACCCATTCAACGGGTCAGGTACAACTTGTTTAGCTGCCGAAATGTTAGGTAGAAAATGGATAGGAATTGATATCTCAAAAAACTATTGTGAAGTTGCTAAACAAAGAATTAAAGATTATCAGTTGGAGCAACAACAACTTAAAATACAGGTTGATGAATTAACAAATTAAAAAAAATGGTTTATTACGAAACTACTGAGCAATTAATGACCCTTGCGAAGGAAAGAGGAATGAAAACCACCAAAGAAGGTTTATTGTATTTTAATACAGGTAAATTTACGGGCAGGTCACCTAAAGACAGATATTTTTCTGAAGGGGAATATGCCAATAAAACAATCGACTTTGAAAGAGTTATAAATAAAAAAGTAAAAAGAGAAAGTTACACTTTACTCAAAGATGAGTTAAAAGGGTATCTTGAGAATGAAAAGACATTTAGAAGTAGAAAAGTAGTTGGATACAATTATGAGCATAGTGCCTCATTTAATATTACATCTACAGAGCCGTGGGCAATAATATTCTTCAATAATATGTTGATAGACCCATCGTCTTTTGTAACCACCTTTTCAAGGACATTTACTGAGTGGGAAATAGTTCACTGTCCTAATTTTGTTAGTAAAAATAAACCTGAGGATGTTAAAAATGAAAACTTTGTCATTGTAGATTTTGACGATAGAAAAATTTTAATAGTAGGAACGAGTTACACAGGTGAAATAAAGAAAAGTGTTTTTACTGTTATGAATACTCTTTTAATAGATAGAGGAGTTTTACCGATGCATTGTTCGGCAAATGCTAACACAAAAGATGGTAGAGGAGTTAATTTATTTTTCGGTCTTTCGGGAACAGGTAAAACCACATTATCATCTGACCCATTGAAATTCTTTATTGGTGATGATGAACATGGATGGTATGATAATTATATTTTTAATTTTGAAGGTGGATGCTACGCTAAATTAATTGATTTAGATGAATATAAAGAACCGATAATATGGGACGCTATTCATAGTAAATTTACCAGACAAAACACATCATTATTAGAAAATATAATAATCGACGAAAAAGGTAACCCTGATTTTACAGATAGTACGATAACAGAAAATATTAGAGTATCATATCCTTTAGACCAAATTACAAGAGATGCTAAAGTAAGTATGACAGGTAGAGGTACACAAGTTGAAAATATATTCTTTTTATCTTTTGACGCTTTCGGTGTATTACCACCTATTTCTTTATTAAGTACAGAACAGGCTGTAAAGTATTTCGAATTAGGGTATACATCTAAGGTTGCGGGTACCGAAGTTGGTGTAGATGAACCAACAACGACCTTTTCACCATGTTTTGGAGACCCGTTCCTACCAAGAAAGGTATCTGACTATAGTGATATGTTTAAAGATAAGTTAGAGAACAATCCAAACGTAAAAGTATGGTTAATTAACACAGGATTTGATAAACATTATAATAGATTTTCATTATCACAAACTCGTGGAGTTATTAATGGAGTTATAGATAGAGAGTACGATGAAGAGTACATAGAATACCACGAACTTAAAATACCAAAACGTATTGGAGAGTACGATATGAATAAAGTATTCGAAAAACCTAATGACGAAAGACAAGATAAATTTTTTACCATGATAAAAAACTCCTTATGACAGGGGTTTTTTTCTTTCTGAAGTATTTATATTAAAAGTATATTACCATGAGACAATTTAGAATTGATGACTCAGAAAAAGATAGAATATTAAATCTTCACGAGAGTGCAACTAAAAGACAGTATTTAAGTGAACAAACTGAAATGGCTAAAATTAATATGGCTGTTCAGTGTTTTCTTAATAAGAAAGAAATTACAGATAATGAAGGTGAGGAAATAGTTGTTGACGGTTCCATTGGTAAACTACCAAATTCTAAATCGGCTCAAGCGATAAGTAAGTATCAATCAGAAGTTGGCGTCAACCCTGACGGTGTTTGGGGTTTTAATACCGCAAAGGCGATGAGTAATGAAGATATTGAATTAATGAAAGACTGTCGTTCAGAACATGGTGATTTAATGGATAAATTTTTACATTTAATAGGATTAGACTGATGAAAAAAGTACTAAACGAAACAGGACTAAGAAATATAAAGGACTTAGCCGACAGATATAAGAAAGCCAAGATTTATTTTCACCAAGATTTAGATGGTGTAACTACTGCATTAGCTATGAAAAACTATTTGGAAAATAATGGTATCAAGGTAGTTGACTCTGAAATTATTCAGTACGGTGATAAAGAGTTCGCGGTTAAGAAACAAGATGCTCAAGGTGACACAATGCCGGTGTTGGTTGATTTCGCCCACGGTAAACCCATGTTTGTTGTACACACTGACCACCACGATAGTCAAACAGGTGTTGAGGGAGACACATCAACATCATTTAGACCCTCTCGTTCAAATGTAGCCACCCTTTCTGATATTATGTCACCATCAGACATATTCCCGTCAGATGATATTACATTAATATCAACAGTGGATTCAGCGGATTTCGCTCGATTTGGTCTTAAACCTCAAGACATTATGAACTTTATTTTTAAATTACAAAAAGATAAAGGATTACAGCAAAATAAAATGGCTTTAGGATTAGCGACAAATAAATTGTTGTTAGCTTATAAAAACAAACCAGGATTCTTAGAGAAGTTGGTTATGAATTCCACACCATCACTTCTAAACATATTTCAAAACATAAATAAGATAGCACAACAAGAGGGTTATGCAAGTCCTGAAGAAATGGCTTTGAATCAAAAAGGATATGTTCAAAAACAGAAAGATAGTGATAAAGTTTATGTGGATGATGGTATAATTGTACAATACGGAGGAGGTTCTATGTTTAAACCAGGTTCATATGATAGATACACACCATTTAAAAATAATCCTGATGCTGATTTCTTAGTTATTGCGTGGCCTATGGGTTTAGTACAGGCTAGTTGTAATCCATTTAAAGGTGAGAGAGAACTTAAGGGAGTCAACTTAGGTGAGATTGCTCAAGAAGTATTAGCTAAATGGGAACCACAATTAAAAGACAAAATCATTCCTTTATCAACGATTAAATGGATATCAGAATCAGGTAAAAGTTTTGATGAAGAATCAGTCGGATTTACAAATGCTGACTTAGAAGCTTTCTATGGTGATAAAGTACGTTCAATAGATGGAGGTGAACAATATATGGACAGACTTAAAGATATTATGAATACACCATCAAATGAGTTAAGTGATTCAGAGTGGGCGATATTAGATAAGTTAGGTGTTCCAGCTTGGGAAATGATTCAAGCAAATTCAGGTGGACACAAATGTATTACAAACATCTCAGCTTTAAATTACTTTGGAAGGAGTAAGAGACCACCTTCAGGTAAGAAAAGTTATAGAAAAAAGGAAGGAGATACACCATATGTCAAATTCGTTAAGATGATTCAACGAAGATTCGTAGAGGTATTAAAACAAAAGATTAACGAAAGTAAATCAAAATAATGAAAAGGAGACCATGTCTCCTTTTTTTATGCCCAACTCATTACAGGTTCCTCCATAGAGTTCTAACACTTCACTACCCATACCTGTATAAGATTTACATTTTTCTTTATTATCACAGGGTAAACAGTTTGAATTAATTGTGTCGATAACACCATCATTAATCATAATAATATCCAAAGGAATAACACAGTTGTATGTCCAAAAACTTTGTTGACCTGTCTCAGGCATAAGAAATAACATACCATTAAATTCTTTATTAAATCTTTTACCCATCATACCCTCTGCGATAGAATTTTGTGTAGTGCAAAGTTTGACTTTAAAAATGTTATCTCCTATGATTACTTTCATAATAATAAATATTTGTAATTACAGAATAGTATGAAGTCAATAATTTTTAACGCATTGGTCAAGAAGTACGAGGCTATTATCGAAGAGAATCGTGCAACTCTTGAAATTTACTTTAATAATCCTGCTGGTATTGGAGAACACCCTGGTATCATTGAAGAGATGGATAAACTCATTGAGAATATGGAATCGGCCAACGGTCGATTGAAAACACTGATGAATAATTTCGATAATTACCGACTAACAGATTAATTTTAGTTTTTGCTTGACACAGAGATATTTTTTTGTATCTTTGTAAGACTTTTGAAGAAAACGGTAGTATTTATATATTACCTTCGAAAAAAAAGGAAAAAATATTTGGAGAATAAGAAAAAAGTTTCTTATCTTTGTCGAAAGTTCTTTGAAATACTAATGACGAACGACCTTTGGTTCGAGTTTAACAAAAAAGATTAACCCCCTTTTTCAAATTACACAAAGGTTTAATAGTCATCGGCGGTTTAGCGTCGTTAGATAACCCTGGCAACAGGACTAAAGGGACAGAATTGGATTTAGCAATCCTTGGAAGTTCGCAGTCGTATGACTGACAACTAAACAAAGTATCTACGACCCGTACCTCAAGGGCAACTGCTGAGGGGTTAGGGTTCACTTGAATATGTGGAAATTCGGGTGTGAGATGGAGACATCAACAGGAGAAGATACAGGTGACGGTTCGACACTCACTGCTATGAGTTGTAGAGCTGGGTACCAGTCTAAAGGGTTTCCTCAGGGACAAGTGAAAGCTTGGAACCTACCGTAGTCCTGACTGACCGTTAGCTTGCAGGCTAACAGAGAGGTGTGAAGCATTCTGTACTCAAAAGGTACGGACCTTCTCCCGAAGCACATCTTTCATAAATCCACATTTGCTAACTTTTAATTCAATGATTAAAAAAGCAAGAGTCTTCGGGCGTTGATGACGAAAGGTGTCTAATACTTCGGACTTTTGTCAACGAAGTTTTCCTTCAGACCGCAAGTCTAAGGATGTCGATTGTGAAACAACTCGTGGGTTGGCCGACCCTTTGTGAGACCGCAAGTCTTAAGAGATTGGAGTAGTGGTTGAGTAGTTATCAACGAAACGAGTGGTTGGGCGATACCAACCGACACTGACCTGATACCTCTGTCAATGAGGTGGACAAGTGGGGAACAAACTAATTATAATCCCACAAAAGACAGGTTATTCAAACGTATAGTCTCAGCGTCCTTTAATTCCCTACCCTATATATAAAACATTTATACCTCAGTCTTAATCGACTGAGGTTTTTTTATTTATAAGGTATTTATTGATATATTATGAGAGAACTTATCCGTAAAATATTAAGAGAGCAATTTGGTTGGTCAAGTTTAGATGAAGCTGTCCCTGTACCTGACGGTCAAGTAAAAAAATATATCCTACATTCCACCACCGTAGACCCAAGGGTGATTTACAACGAAGGTATTAAACCTATGGGTGTAGAAGATTCCAAGGAATGGAAAGGAAATTATCCTCCTGTTATTTTTGCCATGAATGGTATTTGTACGATATGGGCACAAGGATTAACAAAGGGTGCGGTTGTTATTGATACTACATTAATACCAAATCATAAATGGTGGTATGACCCGTATTTTTACAACGAAAATGATGATTGTGAAGGTAAAATTGCGATTATTACAAATGAAAGAATACCTGCGGAAGCAATTAAAGGTATTTTATGTAATAGGGATTTGGGTAACTTACGTTTCGGTGGAAGAAGAAATATGAATGATAATGAGGCTCAACAATATCTTGATGAAGTTATGATAGAAAACGCCGAAGAATGGTCAAACGATTGTAAGGCTAAGATGGATGATATTTATAGGAAAGAAGGTCTTATTTGATACTAAACATATTAACATAATATGAGAGAACTTATCCGTAAAATATTAAAAGAAGACTTAGAGTATTCACACGTTACTGACGCTTCACCTGAAAGTGATGAGTATGAAATGAGTGAAGGTTGGGAAGGAGTACCTAAAAAAGAGGAACTAAGTCCTCAAGTAGAAGAATTCTTATTTGATTATTGGGGTAAGAATGGTACAGAATTAACACCCTGTAGATATATTGGTATAGATTGTTTAAAATATGAACAGGAAATTGATAAGTTAAAAATTAAGTTTCATGGCGGTTTTTATAAGGCATATGAATTAGCTAAAAAAGAAATTGGTATAGGTAAAAAAGTACACATATCGGATGGTGGGTATGAATTTGATATGACTCCATTAGCTGTAGGTATTATTAAAAAGAACACTAACACTCCTGATGAAGACCCATATGAAATGGAAATAGGTGCTAATGTTAAAATTACGAATGGTTCTGTGATGTTTTTACATGATGATAGTGACTATAAATGGGACTTTTTTGACTTATTTCATCGTGACAACGATGGAATAGATGAAGATACTTTGTATGAAGTTACCAGAGAGATAAGTGGTGCGGCTAAAGAATATTTCTTTCCTATATTTGATAAATATGGATTATATTTTGGGGGGTTAAACCATAATTATAGAGAAGCTTGGATGAGATAATATTTATTGATATGGAATTACCTGAAGTATTAAAGAAACAAATTGATAATATTGTCGACGGACTCAAATTTCAAGAGTTAGAAGATAGAACCCTACCAGGTTTTGTCTACGATACTGCGGTATTACATAAGGACGGAAAACCCTACTTTGTATTACTTAGAAATATAATGGACTTTATCGATTTAAAAGTACTTCCATCGATGTCTAACCTTATCTTATATGGGTATGAACAATCACCTGAGATGCAAGAGTACTTAGAAAAAAGAATTAAAGAAGTCCACGGACTGGACTTCCATATGTCCTATATAATGAATAGAGACGAAGAGAAGAGATACTTAGATATCCTTATACCACTTCTTCAAGGAGAAACTGATTCATCCAATCTATGATATCCTTTGGTTGATATTCCTTTCCCTTTGATTTGTAGTATTCTTTAAGTTTTGTACAATCTAAATTGTATTTTCTATCATGACCTAAACGGTCAGGGACAAACTCAAAAGTTACGTCCTTACCAATAATTTCAGATATCTTTTCAACAAGCTCTAAGTTATAGAAAGTGTTGTCAGTACCAATATTATATATTTCATTAACAACCTCATCATCCATCATCAAATCATAAATTACCTCAACATTGTCCTTAACATACATCCATTCTCTAATCTGTTTTCCATCACCATAAACAGGAACAGTCTTTTCATTCATAATAGAATCAAAAATCTTAGGTAAGAACTTCTCTTTGTTTTGATTTTCACCATAGTTGTTACAGGTTCTTGTTAAAAGATATGGTAGACCGAATGTTCTGTGGGATGATAACACAATCATATCTGAAGAAGCTTTAGATGATGAATAGTAG
>Ga0213862_10000055_pt1 | contig 41914 bp, 25 predicted proteins | sample PICome_7_FD_160092 | JGI IMG/M metagenome (GOLD analysis project Ga0213862, IMG submission 160092) | Coastal seawater microbial communities near Pivers Island, North Carolina, United States - PICO266 | ecosystem: Environmental > Aquatic > Marine > Coastal | place: USA: North Carolina... | reverse complement strand
TGATTATATCGCGAAGAAAAACCTAACCGACACATCTGGTGGGGACCTCCCCCCATCAGACCTTCGTGTCGCTGGTGCAGTTGGAGATCGTGACATGAGCGAGGATATCATGCTTGTCCCCTCGATGAGTACGGCTATCCGCATTGGTATTACACTCACACGAGATGGAGCTGCTCGCTGGAACACAGAAAATACACCAACATGGATCGAAAATAACGACTTATTTAAACCACCTGATACACCTATCACGTACACAGATCCAACGGCGGCCGTCTATTCGGACACGTATTATGAGATTGATCCAGCTAACCCCGGAGATGCGACTAATCCTAATATGATCGCTAAAAAGCTCGATGAGAAGGTCGTTATGGGTATTCCGTACGGCCCATGTGTTGCGTATTGTCTCAAAAGTCGTCAAAATAGTGGTTTAGCGAGACCGGTTGATCCACAGGCACTCGGTGTTACATTCGACATTAATAATGCGAAGTGTAATTTCACTGAAGGGTTTTGTGATCGATATGGTATGGAGTACAGGAATAATGACTGTAAACCTTACCCGGGTATGGGTGTTGCTGAAGCCATATTCGGTAAAACGATTACACGAGGTACGGTGCGAACCTATAAGAGTTCTGTGGTGGATAACATCAATTCTGGTGATCCTGCGAGAGTTGTGTTAGGTCTGGCGTACGCAGGTAATCCGATGCTCATGGGTGCTGTAGCTGTTGGTACAGAAATTATTGGAGAAATATTGGACACGAAAGCTAAAAAATCACGTCCCGCTAAAAAGAGGTCCTGTAGCGACTACAACACGAGATATCGTGATGATGGGACAAGTTGTTGGTTAGATACGATCACGAAGAAATCATCTATAACGAAAAAGAAACCGTGTAGTGATTGGGAAAAGAAACACGGAAAATTACGCGACGACGGTACGAGCTGCTGGGCGGATACATTAGCTATAAAATCGTCTGTCACGATTAAGAAGCCTTGTAGTGATTGGGAGCATAAGCACGGAAGAGGTTTACGCGATGATGGTACGAGCTGCTGGCGTGATACAATTACCAAGAAAACCAGCTTCCCTGATAAGAAGTCGTGTGATAACTGGTCCCATAAACATGGTAAGGGATTGAGAGATGATGGTACGAGCTGTTGGCGTGATACGATAGTTAAGAAGAGTTCTATGGCCAAGAAACATTCGTGTAGTAAATGGGAAGGAAGTGGTAGCGGTAAATACCACAAATTGCGTGATGATGGTACGAGCTGCTGGGCGGATACGTATCCTAAAAAGAGTTCCATCGCCAAGAAATACTCATGTGATGGTCCAAATGGCGCGTGGAAATCTGAGAACTACAGGGATGACGGTCTCAGCTGCTGGAAGGATACATATGCGAAGAAATCTTCACCCGCGAAGAAATACAGCTGCAAAGCTCCCGAGCTCGGTGACGGTGTGAATGCACCTTACAGTGGAAGACTTCGCGACGATGGTACGAGCTGCTGGTTAGACGCTTATGGTAGAGGTGTTGGTGTTCTTCCCGGATGTGCGGCCGATGAAGAGAAAAAGGGTGCGCTCTGTTATCCTAAATGTAGGGATGGCTACAATTCATCGGCTCTCGAATGTGAAGGGTCATGCCCAGATGGGACCAGGAATTCCGGGTTCACGTGTATAGACTCCATACACGCGTATGTTCCAGGGAATAAGTCAGACAAGCCCTGGGATGAAGGCTTTTATCAAAGGGCTAATTGTCGCGCCGGATATAAAGATCGCGGTACAACGTGTAATGAAGAATGTAAACCCGGATTTACATTCCGTTCGGGTGCAGCCGGTTCGGCGTTTTGTGATAAGCCGCGTGGTCGGTATTCTCGTGTCGGAGATGAAAAACCCCTGCGGGTATGCCCAGCCGATAAACCCGACATGGACGCTGGTTTATGTTACAAGGCGTGTGATGAAGGATTTAAGGGTGTAGGTCCGATGTGTCACCCGGATTCAGGTGCAGGCATTAAGAAGACCTTATTTGATAGGTATTACTGCGGACCTAACTCGAACGGTGATGGTAATCGCAAAAACATCGCCGGTGTTTGCTGGGATAGGTGCAAGGATGGTGACAAGGATATCGGTGCCCTATGCGAACCCAAGGGTGGTCCGGGTATTAAGAAAACGCTCATGCAGCGTCAGTATTGTGGCCCGAGTTCGACGCGACCCGGTGAAAACCGTAAGAATATAGCGGGTGTTTGTTGGGATAAGTGCAGGGAGGGTGACAAGGATATAGGCGCTTTATGTGAACCTGGCAGTGGAATAGGTATTAAGAAAACACTCATGCAACGGCAATACTGTGGTCCTAACGCGAATGGAAAGGGTGACCGGAAACTCATAGCCGGTGTTTGCTGGGACCAATGCCCCAAAGTCGAAGACGTGGGTGTTAAGTATGATGATTTAGGAGCTTTGTGTAGTCCCAAGGGTGGTCCGGGTATCAAGGTACCTGTATGGGATCGTAATGTATGCGGTCCTAGCTCGTACCAGTCGTCTAAGTGTAAAACTGTAGCGAGTGGTGATGTGAATGGTACAGTTAACCTGTTGAACGCGAGTACGGATATTGATGAAACAACCTCATTTAGAAGTGGGGTCGGTAAGAGTAAGCTCATCAATAAGTTGAAAAGTGATGGGTTCACAGCCGAAGTGAAGCTCGATGTCGAACAAGCTCTCAATTGTCCCGAACGAAGGAAAAATGTAGCCGGTGTATGCTGGGACCAGTGTCCGCCATACGACTCGAATGACCCAACTGTCGGAAACAATATCAAATACACGGATATCGGCGCTTTATGCCACCCCGATGGTGGTCCCAAGATTAAGGTACCCGTATGGGATCGTGAAGTATGTGGACCCAAGGCGCATCAGCCTTCCAAGTGCACGGACATTGAAAATGGGAATGTACAGGCAACGTCTAAGCGCTTAAAAGATGTGAAGAAGGTTGATCTCGCGGGTAAATTGGAAACACAGGGTTTCACGGATGCAGTTAAGAGTGAGGTTAAGGAAGCACTGGGATGTCCCGAGCGCCGTAATAAGGTACTCGGTGTCTGCTGGGACGACTGTCCCGATGGCTACAAGCAGATAGGCGCACTTTGTGAACCCCCTGGCGGTCCGGGAATTAGAGTACCTGTAATGGATCGTGAGTATTGTGGTCCGAGTGCGTATCAGTCTACGAAGTGTAAGGACATATATGATGGTAATGTAGGTCCGACGGTTACTCGATTAAATGACGCGGGTAATAGTGCTCTCGCCAACCGGTTATCTGCAGATGGTTTCACAGATGCTGTTAAGAGTGAAGTTGAGACGGCCCTTGGCTGTCCCGAAAGAAGGAAAAAGGTACTCGGTGTATGTTGGGATAAGTGTCCCCGCGCGTCGGTACCCGAAAATAAGGAAGACTTCAGGGAAGCTAAGCGTGTATATGATTTAAACAAGCCTGCACATGATAAGGCGAAATTTGAGTATGAGCGTTGGAAGGAGATCATTGCAGGGGATGGTGCGAGTAAACCCGAACCACCACCTAGTATTAAGCGAGCGGCTCGCGGGCCAGCTGTATCTGAGCCCGGTGAAAATGCGGAGCAGAAGGCGGCTCGTCTTGAATATAATGAACTCGCGGCTGAATACAGGGGTATGAAGGATGAAATTTTACAGGCGTCTGGTGGTGACACGTGGATACCGGAGTTGATGATTGATGGGTTCGAAGGGGAAGGCACACCGATTTCCGAAAAGCGTGAAGCGCTTGGTGTCGTTTACGACGAACAGAGAGAGAAATTCGAACCCATGGCCGAGACGTACGAAGCTGAAAAGTTTGCCTATAAACGCAAAATCAATTACGGATACACGGATCTGGGTGCATTATGTGAACCGAAGGGTGGTAAAGATGACATCACAGGTGATGTCATCTTACCAGGTCCGAGAATTCATGTTCCCGCATGGGAGCGTGAGTATTGTGACCCAGGACAAAAGAACGTGCTCGGTATCTGTTGGGACAGCTGTCCTCCGGGGTACCGTGACGATGGTGCCACATGTAACAGTAACGCGGGATCTAAATCCGGTAACGCGGTTAGGAGTGCAATGGCAGGAGGTGGTTCGGGTATGATGTAATTAAATCTTAGTATATATAAACCGCGATGTCAGCCCTAGTAAAAGGAGTTGCGGGTAATCTCGTGGGGGATGCTGCATCCATCGCCGCCAAAAAAGCCGCGAAAGAAGCTGCTGAAAATGCTGCGAAGAAAGCCGCGAAGAAAGCTGCTAAGGAAGCCGCCGAAAAGGCTGCTAAGGAAGCCGCCGAAAAGGCTGCTAAGGAAGCTGCTGAAAAGGCTGCGAAGAAAGCCGCGAAGAAAGCTGCTGAAAAGGCTGCTAAGGAAGCCGCCGAAAAGGCTGCTAAGGAAGCTGGCGAGAAAGCTGCGAAGGAAGCCGCCGAAGCTGGCGCTACCAAGGCTGCCCAAAAAGCTGCTAGAGATGCCGCCGTCAAAAAAGCAATCAAAAAGGGTGTAAAGGTAGCCGCGGTTGTCGGTGGAGCTATGTACCTAAGCAATGAAATCGGGAAGGAAAATGAAAAGATAAAAGAGTGTGCGTCTGCATGCTTACCCATTAATTACGATGAATTAGCATACGGAGATTTAGAAAAATCCGATCTCGTATACGCCACGACCGAGCCTACAGATGACCAACCCGTGTGTTCGGAAGAGATTGAGGAAGACTGTGGTGAATATTGCACGAGTACATGTAAGGATATTCATAAAACTTCCTTATTTGATAAGGTTAGCGATGCCGCGGGACCATTGGGAGGTGTCGTCGATGCGGCCGGTGATGTCGCAGGTGATCTCGGTGGCGCGGTCACGGATGTTATGGGGGACGCCGTAGATGAAGCGTTAGAAGCGGCCGGTCTCCCCCCACTCACAGGTCCAGATGGATTACTCGCGAAGTTTGGAACCTATTTCAAAATTGGAGCCGCTGTATGCTGCTGCCTATGCATCGTATACATTTTGTTCATGTTTTTTTAGCTTAAAGCATATTATTCTTTATATACAAGAATGATACTTAGTATAGATGTCGGAATACGAAATCTAGCCATGTGTCAATTCGACGATACGTCCAACACAGTCATTCAGTGGGACGTATCGGGAATACCACCGGAACATAAAGATGGAATTTACGTCTCATTGCGTAAACACTTAGATGAGCGTCCATGGATACTCACGTGTGATACCATCCTCATCGAAAAGCAACCCGATCGCAACAAGAAAATGGTTTCTGTCATGCACTTCTTACACGCCTATTTCGTGATTAAGGCGCCAGAATCTGACACGATCATTTATGACGCGCGTTTCAAAATTCCTGACGTAGCGGGTCCAGGCCGTGCACAGTATCTCAAGCGCAAGAAGACTGCAATAGAACGGTGTCGAAAATTCTTGGAAACAACAGAAACGAATAAACACTGGTTACCTATGTTTGACGTTTCTAAAAAGAAAGATGATCTCGCGGATACAGTCATGCAGGCTATTAGTTTTACGAAACGTGTTGAACCTTTACCAAAATCTAAAAAGGTTGCGAACAAAAAATTAATTCCAAGAAAACCGAACGAGAATCAAAAAAGGACAAAGTATTCAAAATCGAACCTCGCATACATTTATAAAAACAAAGTTGAGTGTGAGTGCTTAGAAAATAATAAAAGATTTATGAAAGATCTCAAAAGATATTACCGTTCGTTAGATGACTTGATTAAAGAAATCGAACAATAATATATCATAATGAAAAAAGTATTGGATCATGGGTTTGTTGAACTTGTTGATCATATGCCTCAAGAAAATCTTGACAAGGCTATCGTTGACGGTGCACGAGTGAGTTACCAGACAGGTACTAAAACAACGCGTGGTGACCGGGGTCTCATCAGGTATCTCGTACGCAACTGGCACACGTCACCCCTAGAGCTCGTAGTCTTCAAGTTTCGCATTAAGGCACCCTTGTATATTGCCCGACAATGGCTGAGACATCGAACCGCATCGGTAAATGAAATGTCTGCCCGATATTCTATCGTCGACGAGGAGTATTACGAACCAGAAGTCCTTCGTGGACAATCCGCCGTGAATCATCAGGGTTCGGAAGGTGTTGTCGAACTTGACGACGAATTGAATCAGTCTCTATCTGATCAGTATAAACAGGCCTTCAAACTCTATGAGCAATTGCTTGAGAAGGGTGTTTGTAGGGAACAGGCGCGTGGTGTTCTGCCACAATCTACGTATACGTCTTTCGTGTGGAAAATGGATCTTCATAACCTCATGCATTTCCTTCAGCTAAGGATGGATCATCATGCACAAAAGGAGATTCGCGATTACGCCACGGCTATCTATGAACTCATTCAACCACTCGTACCCCTATCCATGGAAGCGTTTATGGACTTCAGGGTGAATGCGATGCAATTGACAGGCCCAGAGATTGAGGCAATCTCCAATGGAACCGTGATTGAATCTCCCGGTGAGAACCGCGAGTTCCAGGAAAAGCTAAAACGCTTAAAAATAAATGTCGACACAAAGTAAATGCTTGCCATAACGAACACAATGACCGTATTCGCCACTGAGAAGAGGAACAAGGGATTTAAGAGATTGAGTAAGAAGATCCAGAAGGAACGTGACACTGACGTGGAGAAGATCAAAGAGAAGTTCTCTGATATTTTCCGTGATGAGCAGAGCCGTTTGAAGGGGTACTTCGAGGAGCACAACAAGTTGGTCAGGAAGGAGGATAAGCCCAAGAAGAGTGGTAAGAAGTCTATCGACTTTTACGAAAAGTAAACCACAGGGTACAGAAAACAAAAAACATCGCTAAGGGAGGATTATCCCCAAACTTCTCAGCCAGTAGAGCACACACCACGCTGTACTGGACGAGCTTAATCTCCTGCTGTGTTTTGACCATTGATCGTTTCATAGAACCCCTTGACTTCTGAAGACCTGATACAGCTGTATTTATCTTGCTTATTGTTCCGGGTATCTCGGTCGTCTTCATGAATATATCCCCAACATCTACAGACTCTATGATCTGTTGTTGGATGAGTGGTTCCAAGTACGTGAAATAGTTAAATTCCGGATCCAGTTTAAGACATATACCCTCAATAGTCGAAAAGGCTTTGGCGAGGTATACGAAACTACTGGGTACGACGAATGGTTTTTCAACAGCGAGCTGTGCGGCGAGATCATCATTCACGATTCCAGAACCATCGAGGGTTTCTAAATATCCCAAAATAGTTTCAAAGAAGAGTTCGATATCCGAAACATCTGAAGATGTTGGAACAATCACACCCAGTTTAATGAGTGTATCCACGATACCAGCGGTATCTCGCATGATTATGAAACCAAACAGTTTTGTGAACCCGTCCCTGAGTTCTTCTGATAATGGTACAAGTAATCCGAAATCATAAAATACAAGTTGTCCTTTAGACGAGAACCCAAGATTTCCAGGGTGTGGGTCAGCGTGGAAGAGTCCGTTATCCATGGTTTGAATAATATACGAGTTAATCAAAGCTTCACAGATCTTCTTCTTATTCACTCTCTTATCTGTAATCTCAGTCAGTTTCGTAGACGGTACATATTCCATGACAATCATCTCATCATTCGAATACTTTTTGTACACCCTCGGAACTTTTACCCAATCAACCTCTTTCATACTTTTTCGAAACTTTATGGCATTGTTAATTTCTTGTTTGTAATCGGCTTCTCCCAATAGATACTCTATAGACTCATCGAGAACTGAACCAGAACTGTTCCCAGTGTCGAAACCTATATGCTCTAAAAAATGTACAATGTCGCGTATGGTATCCGTGTCTTCTTTCATGATATCCAAAATCCCCGGACGTTTTAATTTTACAACAACTTTTTGACCGTTTTGGAGTACAGCCATGTGGACCTGGCCGATACTCGCTGATTTAAATGGTACAGGATCAAATTCTTTGAAAATGTCATAGTTTACACTGGTATCGAATTCCACGGGAGGAACATTATCCTGAAGCGTTTCCAACTCTCTCGTAAATTCGGGTGGGTATAGATCCGCTCTCGTCGAAGCGATTTGTCCTAATTTTACAAATGTCGGTCCGAGTTCGAGGAGTTCATCCTTTGTCCATCGACCAAGTTCTGATTTATTCTGTACAGTGGCATTTTTCCATAGAAACTTACCCGCGAACTTCCAGGTTTTTACTTTCCTGGAAGCTGGCGCTGATAAATTTATTCCCAAACATAGCGCCATTGTAATATACGAGTATAAAAAATACAACGTATACATTACGTATGCCACTTCACTTCAATGCAACTGTTCACACACCGATGTATGAATACAATGACAAAAAATATATCCGTCTCACCGTACCGGATGCGACCGCCCGACGCGTAGAATATTTTCATGCACGGAAAGTACTTACCACGCGACACGTAGATAACCCCCTCGAAGGGAATGTTCTGACGATCAAGGTTCCGTTTAGATATAGACGTGTGATGTGTAAATATGAAGGTGCACCCGTCCAATCTCTTAACAAGGGTGATGACGTCGAAGTTGACACGGATTTCATGGGGTGTTGGAACATGGGCGAGTATAGTGGGTATTCATGGAAATTGTCCTACATAAAGTTAGTACACGCGAATACAGTATGAAACTTACCCGAACAGGGTATATTACAGTTGATACACCTGAAGTTAAAAAAGAATTAACGGTTCGTCCAATCGTTAATGCAGATTTCGGTCAAGCACCACCTTCGTTTAAGGTATTTCGAAAATCGAAATCTGGATTATGTGTACCGAGATTTTACGGCGAACAAAAATTCGGAACACCCAAAGAAGATAACAGACCCGATCCCGCTAAGATTAAAATAAAGTTCAATGGAAAGTTACGTGATGAAACGTTTCAGAATACTGCACTCTCCAAAGCTATCGAAGCTGGTCACGGTGTTCTTTCATTGCCATGTGGGTTCGGGAAGACGACCGTATCCCTGGCCATAGCGTGTAAGCTCGGTTATCGCACGATGATTGTCGTACACAAAGAATTTTTGGCGAATCAATGGAAGGAACGTATTCAACAGTTTTGCCCGGGAGCGACTATCGGAATGGTTCAACAGAATAAAAAAGAAACAGATTGCGATTTCGTAATTGCCATGCTTCAATCCTTATCCCTAAAAGAATATTCGTTCGGAGACTTTGACAGTATAGGAACGCTCATCGTGGATGAGGCCCATCACATATGCGCGAAAGTGTTTTCGCAATCACTCTTCAAAATGTGTCCGAAACACATTTATGGATTATCGGCAACACCTAACAGGAAGGATGGGCTCACGAAAGTGTTACACTGGTTTATGGGTCCCACATTCTTCTCAGTTGAACGAGAAAACCAGGAACAGGTGGATGTTTTCCCTCTTGAGTTTAAATGTGATCGGTACGAGGATCCTCCACCGTGTACACGTTTCGGGAAATTATCTTTAGCGACTATGGTTACGGAAGTTACAGAGATACCCGAAAGAAACCGTCTCATCTTGTCAACGATTAAGGATCTTTCAAAGACAACTCGACAGATTTTAGTTCTCAGTGACCGACGGTTCCATTGTGAGTATCTTCATGAAAAATTTAAAACGACATCGGGTTTGTACATGGGTGGTATGAAAGAAGCAGATCTCGCAGCATCTAGTAAAAAACAGATCATTTTTGCGACGTTCAGTCAGGCCCACGAAGGGTTGGATATTCCCACTCTCGACACAGTCATTCTCGCAACCCCAAAGTCTGATATCATTCAGTCTATCGGGCGCATCATGCGCGAGACTACCGGTAAGAAGAATAATCCGCGTATCTACGACGTGGTAGATCAATGGTCCGTATTTTTTGCCATGTACAACAAACGTCTCAGGGTATACAAACAGGGTGGGTTTAACATTTCGGGATATACGTCAGAAAAACCAAAACCAGACGCATTTTCGGTTGGAAAATGTCTCATACATATATAAGATGACCCGGTGTTCGACTGGAAGGGCCACACAGAAATACAGGGGAAATGGTACTGATCTGAGTGATATACTAGAAACACCCGGGGATATCATTTACGCGGACGCGGCCGTATCAGCCGAAAACCTCGTCATCAGTGGGACGACCGGTGACGTCCTTAAAGTTTCGGCATCGGGTATTCCCGAATGGGGTACCAGTACCAGTCAATGGATAACCTCGGGAGATGATATCTCCTATTCGTTAGGTCATGTTGGTATCGGAACAACATCACCCGACGCTAATCTTCATGTTACTGGAAACGCGTTCGTCAGCACAGACCTCGGCTTGGGTGGTACTCTAACGATGGGAAATGTTCTCGTCGAGGCACTACACGAACTCTCGGCTATCACGGCTACCGGTAACGTCACACCGCACGTTATAGAATTCACTAACCCTACGACAGGGCTGGTCACCACAGGTAACGTCGGCGTCAGAACGACGTCTCCGTTACAAACCTTGGAGGTAAACGGTAGTGTTGGTATTAACCACAATGGGGTTGGTGGATACACGTTTCACACAAGTACCGGTGCTTTAAGAGCCGGTATCCATTCCACGGGTGGTAACCATCTTCTATTCAAGGCTGGTTCTGATAATGAAAGAATGCGTCTACTCGCTGGCGGCCAACTTGGGATCGGGACATCTACACCTTCTAAGCCGTTAACCGTCGATGGAAATGTACATATTCCGTCGGGTTCGGATGCCAATTCCGGTTCGTTCCCCCAAAATTCGGTAACTCGTAGTATATACTTCGGGGGAATATCTCAATCCGGTTCAATGTATCAGTCTAAGACGGCGATCGTTTCAGCACCCTGGACACAATATGGCGGTACACAAAGTTGGGGTAGACACGGTTTACATTTTTGCGTTGATAGCGTCGCTGATAATGGTAATGTCGAACTGGGTCAAACAAAGATGTGTATCAATTATCTGGGTAACGTTGGAATAGGTTCGTGGAGTACACCCAATCCGTTACCAGAAACCATGGCATCTGTTCACGGAGGTAGAGTTCTTGAAGGTCGTGATGCATCGGGGTTCGAGTTTATCGCCGCTTCGAGTGATACGACTAACGCAAATGGTCAATTTAATGGTGCATTTTTAATTAAAAATATGGATACAGATGGTTCGGAACCACATTATGTTGGTATGGCTGGTAGGGGAAATTCTACTAATGGTAGCATGGACCTTTTATTTTATTCTGGACGCGATAATTACGAAAATAATACACCCCAGATGGTTATTGACCCGTCTGGTAATGTTGGGATCGGAACGTCTACACCTGGGTACACACTAGATGTCACAGGGGATATCAATTTTACAGGTAACCTCATACAAAATGGTTCGGCATACGGTTCATCTCCATGGACAACTACGGGGAATGATATTTCCTACACGACTGGTCGGGTTGGTGTAGGAACGATATCACCCGATGCAAACCTCCACGTCGAGGGTAACGTTTATATGTCATCGAACCTCGAAGTTGGTGGAGCGACTATATCAAGAACAGTATCCTACGATGTACCATCTGTCTCATGGGCTACGAGTATAGGTGGAACGAACTCCGATTATGGATATGGTATCGCTACGGATAGTAATGGGAATGTGTATGTGATTGGAAAATACTCCGGTACTGTCACTATCGGGTCTACAACATTAAACAGTGCGGGTTCTTCTGATGCATTCGTCGCCAAGTATGACACAAGTGGTACAGTTCAATGGGCTAAGAGTATAGGTGGAACGAGCTCTGATGCTGGCCAAGCTATCGCAACGGATAGTAATGGGAATGTGTATGTGATTGGATTCTACAATAATACTGCGACTTTCGCACCTGGTACGACCTTAACGACTGCGGGTTATACTGATACATTCGTCGCCAAGTATGACACAAGTGGTACAGTTCAATGGGCTGAGAGTATAGGTGGAACGTACTTCGATTATGGCCAAGCTATCGCAACGGATAGTGCAGGGAATGTGTATGTGACTGGATACTACAACGGTAGTGTCACTATCGGAACAATAACATTAACCAGTACGGGTTCTAATGATATATTCGTCGCCAAGTATAATACGAGTGGTACAGTTCAATGGGCTAAGAGTATAGGCGGAACGGACACCGATTATGGATATGGTATCGCTACGGATAGTAATGGGAATGTGTATGTGATTGGATTCTACGATAATACTGTGACTTTCGCACCTGGTACGACCTTAAACAGTACGGGTGGTGATGATGCATTCGTCGCCAAGTATGACACAAGTGGTACAGTTCAATGGGCTAAGAGTATAGGTGGAACGAGCTCTGACAACGGACGTGGTATCGCTACGGATAGTAATGGGAATGTGTATGTGACTGGAAAATACAGTACTACTGCGACTTTCGCACCTGGTACGACCTTAACCAGTGTGGGTTCTTCTGATGCATTCGTCGCCAAGTATAACACAAGTGGTACAGTTCAATGGGCTATGAGTATAGGTGGAACGAGCTCCGATTATGGCCAAGCTATCGCAACGGATAGTGCAGGGAATGTGTATGTGACTGGATACTACTCCGGTAGTGTCACTATCGGGTCTACAACATTAAACAGTGCTGGTTCTACTGATGCATTTGTCGCCAAGTATAACACAAGTGGTACAGTTCAATGGGCTATGAGTATAGGTGGAACGAGCCCCGATTATGGATATGGTATCGCTACGGATAGTGGTGGGAATGTGTATGTGACTGGATACTACCGTGGTAGTGTCACTATCGGGTCTACAACATTAAATAGTGTTGGGGGTTCTAATGATACATTCGTCGTCAAGTATTCCCCCCCAATTGCACTTCATATAAACAAAAGTGTAGACGTTACGGGGGATATCAATTTTACGGGTAACCTCACACAAAACGGTTCGGCTTACGGTGGTGGAGGTAGTGGTTCATCTCTATGGACAGAATCGAGTGGGGATATTCAAAGAAGCTCCGGAAACGTGGAGGTCGGTGTTGCCAACCTCTTCGTGAATACGACAACTAGTAGGGTTGGTGTCGGGACAGCGACACCCAACTACACACTAGATGTCGCTGGTGATCTCACGTGTTCGGGGACTATGAGACATAGAGCATTTGCGTTTTATGCGAGGGCTTCTGGTGGACAGATTGTAGCAAATAATGGTATATTATCCGATTCTAATTCAACAATAACTACAGAGTTTGATTATACCCCAGCTGGGACAGCTTCGTTCAATGGATTTCGTTCATCTGGTGGAGCAAGCAATAATCAAGGTACATATTTCGCACCCGTAGACGGGATATACCACGTATCGTGTAAAGTGAGACTTAATGATTCGAGTACCGCGCAACAGGAGATCCAGTGGTACATTAAGAGAACCAATGGGAACGAAGATCAGTGGGAAAGTTTTGAGATGTGGATATCACCTGCTGACGGTGGTGGTCGTAGAGCTACTATGAGCTCTACTATAGTCAAATTAGCAAAAGATGAAGGTATATTTCCCCGCGCTGACAACCCCACCACCTCTCTCAGTTCAGCGACGTTCGGTGGACACTTCTTAGGTACCTATTAAAAATTTTCCTCCAAAGTGCCTCCCACTTTGTAAGAAAAAACCTTCTACATAGTAGACATGGCTGCGAATGGTATCCTAAACTTTCGAGGGGCGAATAAAACTACATTCGTCGGTGCCTCGTCAAACATAGTGTTGGATAATGTCATATCCAGTTTAGGAATTGGTGTCGATGTCAATGGACCAACATCCAATTTACACGTTGTCGGGAACGCATACGTTTCTACAGACGTGACAATCGCAGGGAACATAGATTTTCAAACCATCACACAAAACGGAGCTCCTTTTAGTGGTGGCGGTAGTGGAACTTCACCGTGGGTAACTTCAGGGAATGATATTTCTTATTCGACTGGTAATGTTGCGGTCGATACGAATACTCTTTTTGTCGATTCTGTCAATAACAGGGTTGGGATCGGGACATTGACCCCGGCGACAGCCCTCGACGTTTCCGGAGGAACCGTGACAGCCAGCACATTCATAGGGTCTTTACAGGGGAACGCACAGAGTTCGGATCGATGGAGTACAGGGAGAACTTTATCCGTATCTGGAGCGGTTACAGGAACATCCAGTTTGATTAACGGAAATCAAAATTCTACGTTAGTAACGACACTCGCTAATCTAGATACAAGTAAAATCACGACTGGTATACTTCCAGTCACCCGTGGTGGTACTGGTGTCGCTACGAGTACGGGAACTGGAAGTGTCGTTCTTTCAAACGCACCGGCATTCACGGGGGATGCTACGTTTGATACGAACACACTCAAAATTGATTCGGTGAATAACCGGGTTGGGATTGCGACGACTACACCCGGGTACACGTTGGATGTTACGGGTGATGTCAATTTTACAGGTAACCTCACACAAGGTGGAAACCCATTCGGTGGCGGTGCTTTTTTAACCGACGGTACGAAAGCCTATTATACTGATGGACCTGTCGGTATTTCGAATGTAGAAGCTTTGACCACGCAAACACTCCAAGTGGGGGCGAATGTAGCGGTTAATGATACGGCGAGTGATAAGCTTACTGTCTCCGGAAATGTGTACGTGTCGAGAGCTTTGCGAGCGATCGATTTGGTTGAATCTTACGAAGTGCGAGCAAACTTCTTTACCGTAAAGAATATTGATATCAGGGCGGAACGCCCCAGGCAGGGTGGGATAGTATTATAACTTTTATAATATGTATCCATAATAGACATGAGTACTGGGTATACGGTGACAAGCCCAAACACGTCATATAGTTATGCGATACAGAGTGGTGACGGTGGTGTCGATGGTGCAGACTCGTGGAATCCAGATGAGTTCACAGCCGGTGATCAACACTATGGTAGTATAGCAGGTAGAGATGAGTTTTCGCAATTTGGAAGAGGTCTGGATACAGACTTTGAAGGGGGGCGTGTTGTCGCGGGTGGCCCTAATTATAATTCTGGTCAGGGGTACATACAGATTTATGATTGGTCAGAATCGTCTTCTACGTGGACATCTCTTCAACAGATAAATGGACCCGTTGCCGGTGGTTGGTTTGGCGAATCCGTTTCAATGGATTATGACGGGACACGGATCATAGTAGGCGCACCAAAATTATCCCGTGTATATGTGTACGATGTCGGTAGTAATGGTCAATTTACTCTCGCACAGACAATCACAGGTCAGGAAAGTTTCGGACATTGCGTTTCTATAGCGGGTGATCGAGCCGACCGTTTCGTTGTTGGTGCACCGTACGTAAATACTATATACGTGTTTGAACGACAGACAAATGGTCAATTCTGGCAAGTATATACAAATTCGGGGACGAATATGGTTAATGATGTACCGGTAAATCAGGGTGGGTCACAGCGTATAACATTATACCCTGAATTCAATGGGTATGGGTATTCGGTTAAAATGTCTGGTTTCGGCAACCATATTGTCGTCGGTGCACCCGGAACTGAAATAGCAGAAATTCAATCGAGTACACAAGCAGGAACAACGACACCCGGGCCGCGTTCACATAACTTAGGTGAACATATGACATCGACGACGGGGCCTCACTATACGGGCACGGTATCGTATTCATGCAATACACAATTCTCTGGAAATGGTGGCTGTGTTTCTGCATCTCACCCTTATTCAGTATATAATTATCCCCCGACGGGTACGAACAGTCTTAGGTATCCGGATAGTAATGGTAACATTCAACATTACGATAGGTCACCGTATGGGACAAATGCCTCCGGAATAAATGACGGGTTTACATTCCCAAATTTCCAGGTGGGTAACATACGTATACTCAGGTGCCCGGAAGGGGGTAGTTGGTCGAGTGGTGTTACTCAAATCGGATCAGATATAAAAGGACGTAACCCGGACGGGTATACGTACTTAAACAATTGGAATTGTATATATTCATCTTTTCCGGGGTTTGGTAAGTCTGTTGCTATATCTGTCGACGGAAAGCGCGTTTCCGCCGGTTCTCCGGGGTATAAGGATGTAAGTTATGATGCTCAAGTAGCTCACGGTGATTCGCGATATTTCATCTTTAACGAAGTTTCTAATACGTACGATGAACCCATGGCAGTTCGAGATACTGAAAATACACCTTCATTAGGTGGACCATGGTCATTCGTGAGAGAAAATCAAACATGGGCTTCGTGGAACATATCGATGAGTGAAGATGGGTCACGATTATTCGTCGGGAGTCGTGAAAGTTCGTACGCAATTATCCCGTACGATTTCTCGGGTACGACGTTTTACCCCGCGGGTCCAATAGTGCGGACCGGTGGCATGGGGGCCGGACCCGCCACTAATGTATTCGGTACGGCGGATCATACCCCGATCATCATCACGGGTTACGGGTATTTGAGTGGGTATAGAAGTGCCGCACATAATGGTGCCAGTTGTGTGATTGCACACCCTGCATACCCCGAGGGGTTTGGAAGAAGTGTGTATGCAGGTAGCACCACGCAGCCGGCTACGAGCAATGGTAAGGGGCGGGGTCTAATAGTTATATATCGTTACACGTTAACGAGTGTGTTTCGCGGGAACAGTTTATTTGAAGGGTATGTAAAATGTGACAATTTGACTGTGGGGTCTTCGGGTGGTTCTGTCGACCACGCGCGTATAAAATTTGGTGGTCGAAAAGGTGAAAACACCACCGAAGCAGCCACTACTATAGAATCGAGGTGGTTAGGTACTCACGATGCTGTATATACTGGTTCCACGACGGCTACGGGATACAAACACGATAACGAACTTTTGATTTCGAAATTCTATAGTGAACTTCATACACCCTTTGGTGACACGGTAAACGATGCTGATTGGAATAAACGTGACTTTTTTGGGGACCGTGTACGTATAAAATCACCTAAAATCGAATTTCAAATACAATCCGCACAATCACAACAAGGAAATCAAAAATACCGCGAATCTCCGTGTGTATCAATCACGGATATGAATAACCCGTTCGGTGGTGAACGTGGTATGACATACACTACTAATCTTATAGCAGACGAGCCGAGACAATTGGTCTCCATACGTACTGGAACTTCAAATTCGCGAGTACAGGCAGGTCTCCGTTTAATTGCCGGTTCGTCAGCTGGGTTTGTTGGTAGTGCGACTGGTTTGGCTAGTGCTATACCATCGGACGGTGACATGTATACGTTCGCACCCGGTAATGATGGTTGGTTACGACTTCTTTGTCCGGTAGGTCAGGGTCATTCCACAACATACCAAACGGAAACAAACCCGCAAAACACTTCTCAAACTATAACGTCTAATTATGCGGGTATGGCAGTAGGAAATTTATACGTAGCGGGGTCTATTTATGGACCCGGTAGCTCAAATATTGGCGGGGGTGGAGGTACTTCATTTACTGAAATAAATGTAAATTCTCATAATGTAGTTTCTGGATCGTGGACTCAAGCTAATAGTTCTTCTTGGGGGGTACCCAAGTTTAATGTGACACACAACGCGTATACATACAATGACGCACCGGGCTATAAACAATGGAATATACCGTCTGGTCATAAATCGGCTTATATTTCACATTTGTGTTGGAGTTCTGGTGGGTACGCAGATGTTCACGGTGTTCGGAGTGATGGTGCTCTCGTCTTCTTAAGAAGGATCAACACTCGTCAATCTGTTGAAAACACGAGTCATGGTGGTCAACACGATGGAAGTACGATCACGTTTATTGGGACCGCCCTCGATTCCTTTACGGCGATACGTATTACGAATATATTGGGTAGAATCCACCTGACTGGTTTGGCTTTCACTACGGAATATAACGTCGGAACAGAGGGTGTTGGTATGATTCATTCTTCGCAAATATCGGATCTCAGTTCAGTGAGTAGTGTCCCCGGTCCCACGGGTCCCCCTGGTACCGCTGGTCCTGCTGGTCCTAATGGTCCTACTGGTCCTGCTGGCCCCACTGGCCCCACTGGCCCCACTGGCTATGGGGGCCCTCCTGGTCCTACTGGTCCTGCTGGCCCCACTGGCCCCACTGGCCCCACTGGCCCCACTGGTCCTGCTGGTGGTCCTCCGGGTCCTCCGGGTCCTCCGGGTAGTGGTACTGCAATTACTAACCCGGTCGCTATCGGGACTGGGTCGGGAACGACTAATCAGTCAAGTCGCTCGGTCGCTATAGGGTATAATTCGGGAACGACTAATCAATCATATGATTCTGTTGCAATTGGAAGCCGTGCCGGTAACAGTGACCAAGGTTTGCGATCTGTTGCTATCGGTAATTACGCGGGTAGTAGTAACCAGGGAAGCTACGCGGTATCAATAGGATACATGGCTGCTAGGTATAATCAACCCACCAATTCGTTTTATGTAAGTGGAGCTAGCGTTCGGTCAGGTTCTGGAAGCACAATGTACTATAACACCGGCACAGGTGAAGTATACCGTGCTTCATCTGATGATCGTGTCAAACACGACGAAACTTACATCGCGAGTGCCACGAACAGTCTTTGTAAATTGAGACCACAGGAATACCTCAAACGCCAAAAGTTGGATATTAACGACCCAGAACAAGAATGGACGTATGAAGCCGGTCTCATGGCACAAGAAATCTATTATAGTGCCCCGGAACTCAGACACATTGTCAACGTGCCCGACGAAGCTGGTGATATTGATAACTATACACCGCCACCGAGCGATGATCCTACACAAGATCCAGATTATTCCGCGTGGGGAGATGCTGTGGCGTCGGTTGACTATATTCAACTCATACCATACCTCGTAAAAGCTACTCAAGAAATTGTCACGGAACTTCCAAGATCGAAGACTACCGTTTCAAACACATGGAATCAATTAATCACGGGGTTCGTCGTGAGTGCAAATACAGATAGACATAAAGCAGATGGAACCCCCATCGTGACACTTAGTAATGTAGCCATGGATAAGTCGTGGTACGGTATTGTTTCGGATAAGGTCACTGATACGAATGACTATGATACACTCATAGATACTAAAGGTGATACGCGGGTGTGGGTCACGGATGTAAACGGACCTCTCGAACCTGGAGATCTCTTGACCACCTCGAATGTCGCATTAGGTCACGTTCAGAAACAAGGTGATGATATTATTCGAAGTTATACAGTTGCTAAGATTACCCAAACGTGTGACTTTACAGAACCTATACACCGACCCAAGAAAATTCCTAGACGTGAACTTTCAAACGTAACATATTACACGAAGGATACATCATATCAAATAGCTGTCGACAAGTATGAAACTACACCATCGTCTAAGACACGTGTAGTCGAAAATGATATGTATTTTAAAGAAGATGAATATGCTTCTGTAACTTATTATCATGGTGATTTAGAAATCAGTGAGAGTAAGTATAATACACTCACAGATGATGTTAGATCGACTAAACAGTTATCAGAAATCACAGTTGATGCATATGATCTTCTAACAGATGAGGAAAAGACGACATACTTCCCGGGTGTAAAACGAACGTATTTCATGATATGCGAATCTAGATCAAAAACACAGATACCACAACACGATACACAAATTGTGGTTCAGGAAATGGTTGACGTACTCGACGAAAATGGTCAAATTGTATGGGAAGAAACAACTACAACAGAGCCTGTATACACTCTTGTTGATCACGGGGCATATAAAGCGGCTCTCGTAACGTGTAAAATTGTTTGATGCTTAAAGAATGTACAAACTATACAATCATGGATAATCTTATTCAAATCATTCCAGTTCTCAATGAAGATGAAGTAAATGCTTTGAATACGTATACCGATAAAAACCTTATATTTACCCGAAGTACAACGTTTAACGGTGAAGTTACAAAAATAGATTCGGGTCGAACGAGTACTGAATGTATTTTACCTGAAAATGAGGCTATTACCAAAATGGTACACGGAAAAATAAATGCAGCTCTCGACGAATATAAAAGAAAAATACTCCAAATACACCCGGGTTATAATAAACACCCACTACCTGGAGCCAATGACACATCGTCGTGGCGTGAATCCATACGTTTAATTCAATACACGAGGGGGCAGCACTACGGGTTTCATCACGATCAGGGAACGTTACAGGGGAGGGGTGAGTATCACCGACAAATTTCAGTCATTTTATATTTAACAGACGATTTTGAAGGTGGTGGAACGGCGTTTACACATAAAACATTTAAACCGAAAAAGGGAGAGGCAATCATATTCCCATCGAACTGGTGCTATCTTCATCAGGGAAATCCAGTAACCAGTGGGACGAAACGTGTGTTAGTTACCTGGTATTATGTAGATTCACGCGTATAAAATGTAACACGTGATGTTGTCACGCGGTACATTCATGATACTTACTTCTTAACAGAGTCCATCGCAGCGAGTGCGAGAACCCCGACGATGAAAAACATGACAACATAGTTGCATTCCGTGGTTTCATCGATTACGGGCTGAGCCTTCACAACCTTCTTCTCTGGTACTTTTTCGAAATTTTCATCCACGACTTCCCGCTTTCGGAAATTCGTAGGGATTTCGAGTGGGTCATCGAAATCTATAGGGGCATACCCTATCATTTATACTCTATGTTCACAAATTAATTTCAACCTTCTTCTTACGTCCACGCTTAGCTTTCGCCGCTGGCATTTTAACCTCCTTCACTTCATCATCCCCTTCATCGACAGCCCCACCTTCTGACACAATGTCAGAAATATCGTCACCATCATCGGGAACATCGGGGGTATACTCGACGGATTTCTGTATGGGTGTCGTGTTCATGGGTGGTGTTGGGGGCATCATGATACCTCCCATCAGGCTGGAAATGTCGAGACCGGGTCCCTTCATCTCATATTTTTCACCGTTGGACGCCGGAGGGGGTGTCTGGTTACCGTTGGCCATAGTATTCTGAACCGCACTCATCATATTGTTTACCAAATCAGGATTTTGTTTCATGACATCATTCATATTTGGCATGACCTGTTTGAACATACTGTTCGTGAGATGGAACATCATCGCACTTCCACCAAGCATCATGATGAGCTTGACTTCGGGAGCGATATTCATCTTCGTGCGGTACTTCACAAAAAGTTCTTCAAACACTTCATCATAATCATCTTGCGTCTCCATGACATTTTCAGACCAACCTTCGAGTTGAATATCGAATGGGTTATACCGTTTGTTCAAGAACTCTAAACCAGTGACACATGCAATCAACATACGTCGAGAGAATTTAACAGATTTATCAACCTCGATACTGTACGTAATGCGCTTCACTTCTGTTCGGAGTTCGTCCACGGGTGAATACGCATTCAGACGCTTGTTCACGTTAAACCCCCGCTTCTCTAATCGCCCGAGCTTGTTTACGAGGTCGGACTTCTCCTCATCGATCGTCTTATAACCAGGTGAAGGTGTATCTTCAGGTGGTTCCATTGGACCATAGTCCATACTGGGACCATTATCATATGGAGTTTCATCTACGTATTCTCCATGATCAACAGGCTCTTCCATCCGAGGGGGTGCTGGAATATTTTGCTTTACTGGATTCGCGAATGCGTCAACATCTTCTTGAAACCCTGTCGTAGGTTGAGGTTCGCGACCTTGCATTCTTTGTATGGTAGGTGGTGCGACTGTCCGTGGTCGTGTAAAATCTAATTGGATCTCATCCATCATGGCTTGTTCGTTATCATTTAACTTCATGACAGAGGTATCCCCTCTGTCCAGAATAATTTCACCGTCCATTACTCTGTATAATGAAACTAATCTTTTCTCTTTAACGCACTTAATAAAAAAATGTCAGTACATAGTACATGAAACTCGATAAAACTAATCGGTCGACACTCAAAGCTATCGCTATCACGATCATATTGATTTTGATTATCGCTGCATTATCGAAAGGTACGGTGAGTATGTACCAGCCCAAATCTATCAAGATCCAGCCTGTATCGGAGGAACCCCTCACTGGTCTTAAAAGCAGCGCGGAATGCCTGAATGACAGCGTATACTCCACGAGCCTCGGTGGTGTGTGCGGTGGCCAGAAACTCGTCCGCGACCATGCGAACTACAAAATCGTAGATTAGAAATATAGCCAACATACTCCATTTCCAGTTAAATTTATACCGAATTTTTAAGTGGATAATTTCTGTGTGTATTATAAATGGCTCTCGTTACAGCGCCTCAGCCGACCATCCCCGACTTTGAACATGAATATCACACAGTCGTTATCGACAATATATTCAATTATAAAAGTCAGACAACAAATACTGACACCGATTTTGTTATGCATTTACCTACTCCCTTAGAAAACGTAGTTCAGGCTCGTTTGTTAGCTGCCACATTTCGGACAGCAAATAGCGGTAGTGGTAGGTCCCAACGAGCTTTACATATAGGTATCGAAGAGCTTCGTACACACTTTTCACAAAGAGGGCAGGCAGAAGTGAACTTCGCAAGTGATCCTTCATCGGATACCATAGTAGATGCTAATAATCATCTTAATGGTATTTTTGGAACAGTTATTGGTCCGTGTGTGGCTCAGGAACCTGTTGGAGATGCAACACCGGTTAACACTGTCATAACATTTAAAGATGAGTACCCGATTATACAGAATTACCATAATCCCATTCGTCGAATTAGTCGTCTGACGTTTAACATTGATAGAGAAACTGGTGCAACGGCTGATATTAGTAACTCTGTAATGATTTTCCGTTTCATATGCAAGAAAAAGAACTTGATGTGATCGTTTCAGGGCGTTACGTGTATACAATTTAAAAAATACCATTATTATAATAAGTATGTCATCCGGAATCGTACAGCTCATAGCGGTCGGTGCTCAAGATGAACATATTATCGGAGACCCTGAAATTTCTTTTTTCACGTCGACGTTCAAAAGACACTCTAACTTTTCACAGTCTCTAGAGAAACAAACAATACAAGGGGCTGTGAAAAATAATTCCATGTCATCTATCCGGTTCGAACGAAACGGCGATTTACTTGGGTATACATACTTTACGCTCGATAATAACACTAACTCTGTGGATATTCAGGATTGGGGTAGGGTGATTGATAAGGTTGAGCTTCTTATCGGTGGACAGGTTATCGATGTCCAGGATCACGATTTCACTGAGAAGATTGCTATCGATACATATGCACAAAATGTTACTAAAAGTTCGAACGGTACACACCCAGGTGCGAGCGCCCGGTCGTATTTCTACCCACTTCGTTTCTTTTTTTGTGAAGGTCCCCAGTCCGCTATTCCACTCGTAGCTTTACAGTACCATACAGTCGATTTGAGAATTTATTGGGGTCCCGAAGCGAGTGATTATAACGTAGAAGCGTATGCAAACTATTACTATCTCGATAACGAAGAGCGGGGTATGATGACTTCACGTAAACATGATATTCTCATCACACAGGTACAGAAAAACATCCCATCCGGTGAACTCGTACAAGAGCTCATGTTCAATCACCCGGTCAAGTATATCGCATGCTCCAATACAAACTCAGAAAGTACACTCACATCGATTGATAATAAGATTAAGATGAGTATCAATGGCACTGATATAGGGGCGTATAAATTCGCGAAACCGCATTACGTCGATATCATGAGTTATTACCATACAAACTTCGTGACGTCACCCGATTTCTTTCTTCACTGTTTCTGTCTAAACACGAGTTCGCTTCAACCTTCGGGTTCACTCAACTTCAGTCGTTTAGATTCGGTTAAGATACACAGTGAGACGAAACCGTTAATCGACCCCATATATGGTGTAAACTATAACATTCTCAGGGTGAATAACGGTATGGCAGGGCTCATGTACGCGAATTAAAATGCGATACTATATTAATGCCGAAGAACTTGAGTACTATCGGTGGTGCCACGAAACTTCGGTTCGGTAAGAACTGTCGAGAAGATCAGGCGGAAAACTCGATCGTATTCAATGCGAGTGAAGAGAAAATAGATGCTACTGGTGCGAGTGGCGTGTACATCACTCCACTCGAATTAGCGTCCGAATTTGCTGGTGTCGGCACGGATGATACGACCAATACATTCGTCGCGTACAATCAAAGTACGCATCAACTTTTTAGGACACAAGTCCCTTTATCAGTGTCGGCACTTTCAGGTGCCGGAGGAAATAGTGGAGATTTGACTGTCACCGGAAACTTATACGTTTCCGGAAACGTAACATCGGTCGGTACGGTCGCAAACCTTCATGTGACTAATACGACAATCAAAGACGGACTCGTTGAAATAGGTACGAACAATACCGATTTAGCCACGTTTGATTTGGGACACATCTTCAACCGCGGACCGAACGGTTCGAACGTCGCCGTAGCCTATGATGCGAGCGTTGCGGAACTCGTTATCGGTTACACGGATGATAGCGCGATGGAGGTGACACAGGTCACAGTCAATGATGCTGAAACCATGAACGTTCACGTGTACGGTAAATTGTACGCAAACTCGAACATCGGGGCTGCGAATACAGCACCTGTACACACACTTTCAGTAGGTACGAATTGCTTCATCGAAGGTGACGGAAACCATTCAAACGTTATCGAAGCGCGCGGCAATACGTACACGACCGGGAACGTATACGTAGAAGGTGGTCTCATCACGAATACGGGTGGTGTCACTAAAAAGACATACAGTCACCAGGGTACGTACGCTACCAACGCCTCAGTCGCAGATGCCACACTCACGTTGACGTTTTCGCAACACGCGTTTTACGCTAAAATTGTCGCACAACTCCTCGATAATGTCGATACAGAGGTGAGTACGATGACCCTCGATATAGCCGGTGGTGAGCGTGGCGGTGATGCGACCCCGTTAGCTATTGCGATGGGACCCATGTCTATTTTTGGAAATACAAACACAAACCCGTGGAGTTCTGCAGTGACCGTAGCACCCACTACAGTTGCCATTAAACCCTCCTTAGCTATGTCTTCACCTGGTAATTACACGATTTTCGTCGAATACATTTCCCGTAATACGTCTGGTGAACTTGCGAGTTTGACCGTGGGTACGGGTACACCCATAGAATTCGGATACTAAATACACACTCTCTCCAAATGACCTGTTCGTCATTTGCAAAGATGTTTTTTATATAAGCTAACTATAGATGGCGCATACGAACGTCCAGTTAGTTTCAGGAAACCTCACCACAGGTGGAGATGATCCTACGTTTTTCATCGATCGGGTTAATAACAAAGTTGGAATAGGAGATGTACCTGACACGAGTGGTGACGATTCGTCAAACGTTTTACAAATTACCGGGAGTATGCTCGCAACAAAGTATCACGGTGATGGATCCAGTCTGACAGGTTTAAACGATTCTAAATGGCTTGAATATTCGGGTGACGCGTCTAAAATTTACTATAACGGTGGAAATGTCGGTATCGGAGAGGATAACCCAAATTACAAGTTACATGTAGCTGGCGACATTTACGCAACCGGTGACGTCACGGCATCTTCTGATAGACGCCTCAAAACAGATATCAAACGCATCGAAAACGCACTCGATAAGGTGTGTGCCATCGGAGGATACACGTATATGATGAACGATAAACCGTCCACGGGTCTCATCGCACAAGAGGTCCTAGAGGTTCTCCCTGAAGTCATACACGGTTCAGAAGAGACAAGTTACTCTCTCGCGTACGGGAACGTGATCGGGTTACTCGTCGAGGCTATCAAAGAACTCAAAGAAAAAATCGGTTAATATAAATGACGAGTTTAAACACCGTTTCGACATTGTTCGGTGGTACAGCACCTCACCGCCTCAAAGAATTATACGGAGTAGATTTCGCCGAGGGAGGAGCGGCACCCGAAGCGGGTGCTATTAATTTACTAGCCTTCACTGGTAAATCGCCAGTCTTATATGCATTCACCCAACACACATTTACCAGTGCGGGACAGAGTGGTCGAACGGGTCCAACGCTCGCGCAATGTAGAAATGCGTATACTGTCCCATGGGATACAAACACAAATTTTTTTAATGTGTCACAAGGTATTCAAGAATGGACTGTCCCGGGAACGGCGACGTATAGGATTGGAGCAAAAGGTGCACAAGGTGGAGGGGGTATTGGTGGTAAGGGTGCGTACATACAAGGGAATTTTTCGCTTACAAAGGGGGTGATCGTTAAAATACTCGTTGGTCAACAACCTGATACATATACAACAAACAATTCACCCGGTGGTGGAGGTACATTTGTAACTGTTAGTCCACACGATACGAATTCGGCTATATTAGTAGTCGCGGGTGGTGGTGGTGGGTCTTCCGATAACAATTATGGTGACGGAACTGGTGGTCATGGAACTACAGGTACTACTGGTGGGTATTCTAACGGCGTATCGACGACGACGGGTGGACCCGTGGCGAGTGCAGGTACACCCGGTTCAAATGGTTTAGCTGGTTCCGGTGAACCCAACATTACCGTTCAGTCAGGTGCTGGCTTTAGTGGAGATACCACAAACAACTTGTATTACAGCAATCCCTCGTACTTAAATAACTTTGCACATATTCTCAAGGCAAAAGCTTACGTTAATGGTGGCACTGGCGGGGTTATGAACCTCCGTGGTCCCGACGCCTATTCCCCGGACCCATATTGGCGTGGTGAAGGTGGTTTTGGTGGTGGTGGTGGTTCCGGAAGCACTGGTAATTACGGACCTATGGGTGGTGGTGGTGGATATTCGGGTGGAGCTTCAGGGTATAATGCATCACATGGTGGTGGTGGTGGTTCGTATAACAATGGTTCAAATAAAGTTGAAACGGCGGGTAGTTCTTCGGAAAGCAGTTATGGAAATGGCTATGTAACAATTACATTACTTTAATACATTACCTCACATAAAATGCATTACATTTTATCTAAGCTAATATAAATGGTCGCGACGACAAGCCATATATTTTCAGGGAAGGTCGACATCGCGAGTAACCTACAAGTTGGGTCCTCGCACTTGTTCGTCGATACCGAAAATAATAGGGTCGGTATAACCACGGCTAGTCCAGACGCGACTCTACACGTAAACGGTAACGTATACGCGACGAGGTTCGAAGGTGACGGTTCACTTCTCACGGGTATAGCCTCTAATCTCGAACAAATCACAAATAACGGAAATGTCACATCGAACGCGGTTCAGTTTACAAACCCCGATACGGGTATTATCACGACCGGTAATGTCGATGTCGGAAATAAACTTTCCGTGGCTAGTCTCACACCAGGAAGTGTACCGTATATAGACGGAGATAACACACTCACCGACTCTCATATCACTCAGGGTACGGATAAGGTCTCGATCACGTCTAACCTCGAAATTACAGGGAACATACTCGTGAGCGGAGAAACCTATAAAATCGATTCGCAATCCCTTGAAGTGAAAGATCGTATCGTCGGTATTGCGTATGATAACACGTTAAGTGGTGCCGATACGGGTATTCTCATGGAGTACCCCACGAAAAACATCGGTCTCATACACCACGGCGCATCGGGTAATCCCTACGCACAGGAATTCACGATCGGGTATACACAAAATACCGCGACCGATACCACAATACTAAATGACCCGGCCAATAAAATCACTGTGAACGTTCTAGGTGACCTCCACACACAAAATAACATGACTGTCGATTCGGGCGGGAGTTATTTCGGAGACGGTACGACCCTCACGGGTGTTGCCCTAGCGACTGACATGACAAGTAATGCTGCGCGTATCGCAAATATTGAAACTGTCAATGGGACACAAACTGGGTTGATAACGGGTTTACGAACCGATATGACTTCCAACGCATCTCGAATGACCACGTTAGAAACCGCAAATACAGTCCAAGCGGGATTAATTACGTCGATTAAATCCGACGTAACATCCAATACCACGCGTATTTCAACCCTCGAAGCAGCGAATACGGTTCAAGCTAGTCTGATTACTGCCATAGAGACTGATGTGACTGATAACGCTGCGCGTATCACGACCCTTGAAGCAGCGAATACTGTTCAAGCTGGTCTGATTACTGCCATAGAAGCCGATGTAACTGATAACGCTTCTAGAATCACGACCCTTGAAGCTGCGAATACAGTTCAAACTGGTCTGATTACTGCCATAGAGGCCGATGTAACTGATAACGCTGCGCGTATCACAACCCTCGAAGCGGCGAATACGGTTCAAACTGGTCTGATTACTGCCATAGAGGCCGATGTAACCGATAACGCTGCGCGTATCACAACCCTCGAAGCGGCGAATACGGTTCAAGCTAGTCTGATTACTGCCATAGAAACCGACGTTTCAGATAATGCCACGCGTATTACGAACCTCGATACAAGCCTGACTGACAACGCGTCTCGCGTCACTGCGTTAGAGGCAACGGACGCGGTGTATTCCGGTCTACTCACGGGTCTTAGAACGGACGTCGATGACAATGATACTCGGATCGTGTCTCTCGAAAGTGCCAATACGGTTCAGGCAGGTTTGATCACAGGTCTCCGGACAGATTTAGAAGATACATTCATCACGAAAACTTCTGATTCGACTATTATCAGTTCAAATCTCGAAGTGACAGGTAATATTTTCATGCGGGGTGATCGTTTCGTCGTCGAGTCGGAAACGACGTTGATCAATGATGCGATCATAGGAATCGCCAATAATAATACAGTATCTACGACTGACGTGGGTATTCTCATGCAGCGTCCCACCGCGAATGTCGCGCTCGTACACCATGGAGGGACAGATACGTTCACGATCGGGTATACACAAGATACACTCGAAGCGACCGATATAACGAACGATACGACGAACGAAATCAACGTGAATGTCCTCGGTCAATTGCATGTTCAGAACAATATGACGGTCGGTGCAGGTGGTAGTTATTATGGTGATGGGTCTACACTCACGGGCGTTGCTCTCGTGAGCGACGCTGCATCGAATGTCACGCGAATTGCGAATCTCGAAGCTTCTAACGTGGATATCTGGTCGAACCTCTATTCGAACGTGATACGAATAGAGACACTCGAAGATGCCAATACAGTCCAAGGGGGGTTGATCACCACCTTAACCAATGACCTTTCAGATAACGCTGGGCGTATTACGACCCTGGAAGATGCCAATACAGTCCAAGGGGTTTTGATCACCACCGTAACCAATGACCTTTCGGATAACGCTGGGCGTATTACGACCCTAGAAGATGCTAATACAGTCCAAGGGGTTTTGATCACCGCCGTAACCAGTGACCTTTCGGATAACGCTGGGCGTATCACAACCCTGGAAGATGCCAATACAGTCCAAGGGGTTTTGATCACCACCGTAACCAATGACCTTTCAGATAACGCTGGGCGTATCACGACCCTGGAAGATGCCAATACAGTCCAAGGGGTTTTGATCACCACCGTAACCAATGACCTTTCGGATAACGCTGGGCGTATCACGACCCTAGAAGATGCCAATACAGTCCAAGGGGTTTTGATCACCGCCGTAACCAATGACCTTTCAGATAACGCTGGGCGTATCACGACCCTGGAAGATGCTAATACAGTCCAAGGGGTTTTGATCACCACTTTAACCAATGACCTTTCAGATAACGCTGGGCGTATCACGACCCTGGAAGATGCTAATACAGTCCAAGGGGTTTTGATCACCACTTTAACCAATGACCTTTCGGATAACGCTGCGCGTATCGCGGTCCTTGATACGGATATGACTTCCAATTCTGGGCGCATCGACGCATTAGAACCACGCGTGACGAACCTCGAAGCTTCGAATGTCGATATTTGGTCAAACCTAGCCTTACTCACACTTGATGATGTCGTTAATGTCAATAACGCGACATCGAATACGGTTCGGTTCACGAACGCGACCACTTCACTCACAGCCTCGGGAAATGTTACGGTTTCCGGGAACGTCACATCGACTACAGCCTTAATAAGTAATGCGGCTACATTAGGAACCACGAAAGAGTTTGTCGTGACGGCGAGTGGTGGTGTCTTTTATATCGATGGGGTTCAACAACCTTCACTTGAATTACACCAAAATCAGACGTATCTTTTTGATTTGACAAATCCCGGGACCTCACACCCTTTTAGATTGTCGACGACGAGTGATGGTACACACGGTGGTGGCTCAGAATATACCACGGGTACAGATTACACGAGTGTTGCCAATCACCTAAAGTTCACGGTTCCACCCGGAGCTCCTTCAACGCTCTATTACTACTGCACCATTCACTCTGGTATGGGTGGTAGTATGAGTGTTTCCCCAACCGCGGAACTCATCGTATCGGGGCGCGTGGTCGCTTCCGGGAACGTAGAAGCTTCTAGTTTCAAGGGTGACGGCTCTCAACTCACCAATATCGCATCGAATTTACAGGCAATCACGGATAACGGTAACGTTACGTCGAACACAGTCCAGTTTACAAACACGGGGACGAGTCTCGTGGCTTCGGGTACGGTGGAAGCTGTTTCGTTCGTTGGTAGTGGGTCACAATTGACCGATATCGCATCGAACCTCGAACAGATCGTAAATAACGGTAATGTCACGTCTAACACGATTTTACTCACTGATGCGACAACTGGTTTAGTGGCGACTGGTAACGTAGAAGCCCTTAAATTTATCGGTGACGGTTCGGAATTAACGAATATCGCATCGAACCTCGAACAAATCGCAAATAACGGTAATGTCACGTCTAACACGATTTTACTCACTGATGCGACAACTGGTTTAGTGGCGACTGGTAACGTACACGCGTTGAAATTCATCGGTGACGGTTCGGCTTTGTCAAATCTACCGACGGCCGGTGTTTGGCAGGAAAAGGGTGATGGTGAAATCTACTTCACAGCGAGTAACGTCGGTATTTCAAATGCCGATCCGGGACACAATTTGAGTGTTGGCTCGAACCTTTATGTGGATGATGATGGGTCTAACGTTCTCGTGGTCACGGGTAATGTGAAGGCTGACTACTTCTCGGGTGACGGAAGTCTCTTAACGAACCTCCCGAGTGGGTCAGGTGGTGTTTGGAGTACAAACGGGGATGGTGAAATCTATTTCATAAACAGTAACGTGGGTATTTCGAACGCTGACCCGGGTCACAACTTGAGTGTTGGGTCTAATTTGTATGTAGATGATGATGGGTCAAACGTTCTCGTGGTCACGGGTAATGTAAAAGCTGATTACTTCTCGGGTGACGGAAGTCTCTTGACGAACCTCCCATCCGGGTCAGGTGGTGTTTGGAGCACGAATGGAGATGGTGAAATCTATTTCATAAACAGTAACGTGGGTATTTCGAACGCTGACCCGGGTCACAACTTGAGTGTTGGGTCTAATCTGTATGTAGACGATGATGGATCCAACGTTCTCGTGATTGATGGAAACCTCACAGCCGAGTCCATGACCCTCGGTGGAATTGGTATCGTTCCATCGTACCCCCTAAGCTCTGTGACCGATACGGGGAACACCACCCCACACACGATTGAGTTTACGAACGCTGAGACGGGTCTTGTCGTCAGTAGTAATATCGTCGTCACAGGGAACGTGACCGCGGGGTATCTCTACGGTGACGCGAGTAACGTAACTGGTATCGCGTCGAACCTTCACCAAATTGTTGAAAACGGAAACGTGACTTCGAACACGGTTCAGTTTTCGAATGCGACTACAGGCCTGGTGACCACTGCGAATGTCTCTGTCGGAAAGGACTTGACTGTCAGTGGGAACGTTTCAGACTTGAACGTGGTTTCTAACGTGAACATGCTCCACACCTCGAACACAGCCTCCATCAAGTTGAACTCAAACGTGGTCACGGAGTTTCCTCGGTCCAAGAAACTCATCAAGTACCCGAGGGTGGCTTTGACCCAAAATGCTTTGAATAATGGATATACTATTGTTCAAAGTCCTGCTAGCACAAATACAACCGAAACACGAAAAGCTTGGAGTTTATTTAATGGTGTTACTGTTGGTGGAGGTGGTAACACATATCATGGCAATGACGGAACTGTTCAATGGGATGTGAGTGGAAACTATACTGGAAGTGAATCTCTTGGAGGAGTAGATGGAGTCTGGCTTTATATTCATCTCCCCGTGAAAATATGTTTAGAATTTGTTAAATTAACGAGTAGAGCAGCACTAGCTCAGCGTGCACCAAGATCTGGAACATTTTTAGGATCTAATGATGGTTTGAATTGGACAATTTTAAGTTCATTCAGTGATACCATTCTTGTAGATCCGGCTGGGACGAGCTCCCCCGAATATACATACACGTATGATGTCAATTCGATAACAAAATATGAATATATTGGTTTCGTTATAGAAAGAGTAGGAGTTAGTTATCCAAACTTTGAAGAGCTTGAACTCTACGGCATCCCCGAATACGACCCCGAGGCTGACGGTGTGGACGTGGTTGTCAAGTCAGTTCCCAACGTTCCCAACACGGATTGGTTAGAGGTCTACTATGATGCGAAGGACTTGGTGGATGGCTCTACTACAGTTAACGATCTCAAACCAACGGGAACTGCTAATAATGGTGTGGCTAACGGAAATTTATCTGTATCGGACGGGGCTTTTACATTCGACGGATCGGGGGATTATATATCCTCAACGGTTACAACAACAACGGGTGCGTTTACTCATACATTTGCATTTTGGATGAATATTCCTTCATCAGCTTCCACCACTTCATCGTTAGTCGGTTTCGGTACGAGTAGTTCGGATGAGGCTTCGGCGATACGTTTCGATGGGGCGGAAAAATTTAGATGGTATTTCTGGGGTAATGATATTAAATTTACCACACCCAATGTACGGGATAAATGGGTACACGTAGTTGCTACATATGATGGAGGTAACGATAGTGGTTTAACAGTTGGTAATGTTGGTGTGAATAGGAAAATTTTCATAAATACAAAAGAAACAACAGTAATTGAAAATGTCAGTGGTGGCGCCGGTTCTGATGCTCTCAATCTTCTCTCAACATCATATGTATTCAAGGTTGGGTCTGACCTGTCGAACGGTAATACTTTGACTGGTAAAATCGCAAACGTCCGCCTCTTCAACCGGGTCCTGACCCAAGATGAAATCTACCAACTCTACGCCTACCAGAAGGAATATTTCGGGCGCGGGGTGTTGGGGATGACCCTCAAGGCGGGGCGCCTAGGAATTGGAACCTCGGAGCCTAGGGTGGCTTTAGATGTGCAGGGGGACGTGATTGCTAGAGGGTTACGAGAAGACGCTGGTCGTGACTATATATTGGGTTTGGCACCTAATATATGGTCGGTTGGTGGTGATTCCAACGATAGAATAACCAGTGGTGCAATTAACTTGGGTCCGCATACATTCATTCAAAAAGTCAATGGAAGGTCGGTATGGACTATGGGTGCCCAGGATACTTATGTAGATATAATGAGTGTAATTAGTAGAACTGATACCACAGTAACACAGGCTATTGCGCTTGGATTATCGATGGGTGTACAGAAAGCTGGTGTTCTGGCCAATCAAATAAAAGGGGGGACAAATACTGGACACACAAACCATACTATATCGTACAATGCGAGTAAAAATATATCGTATGATAATTTCTCTCCAAGTGGGGGAGGGATAACAACCACAAGCACCTTAGATATGTCGAAAGAAAGTATCCTTGTCGTTCGACGAAATGGGAATACAGCATCTTTTTGGTATAACGGGGTAAAATTTGAAGAAATCTCGTATACTGAAACTTTTAGCGGTACTACCCCCGATAGAACTAGGTTAGGTGCTCGCGACTTAGTAGCTGTATTTAACAATACACCAATAGGTTTAGGGTTCGGCGCTTATGCGGCATGGGAACGGGCACTCACAGACATTGAAATACGTTACCTCACATATGATAAGATGACCTCGATATAAATACCACTCTATGAGCAACCTGATCACTAAATAAATTTTCCTCCAAAGTGCCTCCCACTTTGCAGGAAAAAGAGTTCCAAGTCCTACGGACTTGTCCCGTACCAAGTGACTCCGTCACTTAAAAAAACCTCCCCAAATAGTAGATATGAACGGAAACGATACGTTCTTGGATGTGAACGATGCCCACCTCAGGGTGACGAGTGGGAATGTGTACGCATCGGCGTTCAACCTCGACCAGATCGATATCGTGATGAGTTCGAACACAGCATCTACCGTGAATTTCAATAATCCCACAAAAGCCTTCAACGCAGCCTCGAACATCGAGGTGGGTACGGCGAACCTGTTTGTGGATACGACCACAACGAGGGTTGGTGTGGGGACGGCGAGCCCGGCGACGACCCTCGATGTCGCTGGTGACTTGAACGTCAGCGGTAACCTGACCATTATCGGTACGAGAACAACACTTGACACGGAACATCTCACAGTTAAAGACCCCATCATAGAACTCGGTAAAGGTAACACAGCCTCACCCGTCGTAGACCTCGGTCTCGTGATGACACGCCCATCGGGGTCCAGTAACGTCGGTATAATCTTTGATGAATCTGCGGGTAGACTCGAAATTGGGTACACACAAGGTAACGCATCGGATTCGACAATCACTATGGACTCAGCGCCCTTGAGTGTCAATGTGAATGGGACCATATCCGGAAACGGTTCGGGGCTTACAGCTCTAAACGCGGCAGCAACCCTCACAACCCCTAGAACTATCGGGGGTGTAAACTTCGACGGGTCGGCGGATATCGTACCCACAACCTTTGGGGCCGCAACCTTCGATACGGATACTCTCGTCGTCGATGCCACAAACGATAGGGTGGGGGTGGGGACGGTGTCCCCAGACAGGAATTTTCATGTATTAGGTACGTCTAGATTTGATGGTGAAGTTGAATGGTACAAGGTCGGAGAAAGAACATCACATGCGAATTATGGTTCGAATAGAGATTGGTACATTCGTTCGGGTAGTACGGCTGGTAAAGTCATCATTCAAGATGGTGGTGGCAACGTCGGCATCGGGACGACGAGTCCGAAGACCAATTTTCATGTAGGCCAGCAGTTAAGTGCCGCCAACGGAAATACGATACCGGCAGCCGGCTTGGGAATATCGGCAGATTTTCCAAGTAGTACTCATGCGTGGTTTGCTAACAGGGTCAATGCAACTGGTGATGATTATTGGGGTTTAGCTGTCGGTACCATATACACCGGTTCATCTTATCTTCAAAACTTAAATAAAAACACAGGAACATATTATGACATTCTTCTCCAACCAAACGGTGGAAATGTGGGTATAGGGACGACGAGTCCGGCTAAAAAATTACACGTCGAACATTATGGAAGTGCTATTGGCGATTTCGAAGGTATACGAATAGCGAATCATGCATCACTTTTACACGCTACAGTTCGGCCTGCATACGAATTTGTGGTGAGTGATATCGCCGCTGGTACAGGAATAGGAAACGGTAAGTTTGCCATAGGATATCGTGCTACCACGTCAGCATCGAGAACTGATAGACTCGTGATAGATAATTCCGGCAACGTCGGTATCGGGACAGTCGATCCCAAATCTGTTCTTCACGTGAGTGGAGACACACCTAAACTCGCTATAGCTGATAACACCGAAGATGACTGTGATGTGAACGGTTTTTCAACCGGTATAATGTTTGTAGATAATACCTGGAATGGGTCCATGTTATATTCACAAAATCCCGCGGCTGGAATGGGTTTTTATTTAGGCCATTTCTCGTCTTCAAGCAAAGAAGTTAATATGAAGAATTTAACTGGAGAATTATCATTTGGCACAAGGAATGAACATCAGGCTATGTATATTGATAACGACGGCAACGTCGGCATCGGGACGACGAGTCCAAATTGGCCCCTGGAAGTGTCAGCAGGGAACGATTCTATTACGTATTATGGACCCAATTCATCATGGTCCAGTTATTTAGCCGTAGGAGCTGCTAGTGATAAAACTATAACAAATAATACTGCTATTGCGCAATGCATAAGCACGAATGGTAACTTACATTTAGACGCTGCGGCCACTAGGGATATTTACATGAATCATTACAGTGGTGCTTATATAAGACATAATGGATCAGGTCTATATTCTGATGACCGCCTGAAAAGTGAAGAGGAACCGATTACCAACGCAACGGATACATTACTTAAACTCAGTCCCCAAAAATACACAAAGGCGCGCTCACTTCGTGAAGGTGAAACGCGTGACCCGTTCACTGAAACTGGTCTCATAGCACAAGATATATGGTATGACACCCCAGAACTGAGGCATCTGGTTCAATTGGGTGCTGATGCTAACCCGGTAGATACTAAACCGGAAGCACCTGTAGATGGAGATATTCAACAAGACCCCGATTATTCGAGTTGGGGACCTAACGAAGCCTCTGTAAATTATGATGGTCTCATAGCATACCTCATCAAATCAAATCAAGAGTTACATGCTAGAATACAAGCTCTCGAAAATGCCTAAAGTGGCTTTTCCCAGTTTAAAAAAACCTCCATTCATACTAGACGAGAGCATGCCGATTTACTCACCGACAGGCTTCCTCGATATTACGAATGCGACACTCAGGACCTCGAACCTCGAGGCCCAGAACTTCAAGTTAAACGGTGGAAATATCTATGTCACGTCGGAACTCACCACGGATGAGCTCCTAAATCTCGATAATGTCGTGAACGCCGGGAACGCCACCTCCAACACGGTCCAGTTTACGAATTTGACCACAGGACTCGTCGCCGACAGTAACATTGTCGTCACGGGGAATGTCACGGCAGGTTCGTTCTTGGGTGACGGTTCGGGACTCACATCTATCCCTCCATCGGCAATCACGGGGACGCTCAGTCAGTGGTCGGACGGTACGAACAGTGACGTCTACATCGCGAGTAACGTCGGGATCGGGAACGTACACACCCTCACCAGTAACACGCTTCAAGTCGGTGCGAACCTCTACGTTCGTGACGCGGATGCGAACGTACTCACGGTCACGGGGAACGTCGCCGCGGACTACTTCGAGGGTGACGGGAGTAAACTCACAGGTATTTCGTCAACACTCCAAGCGATCACAGATTCTGGTAATGTTACATCCAATACGGTTCAGTTTTCGAACGCAACAACCGGGTTCGTCACCACCTCGAACATCGAGGTCGGGGGTGCGCTCAAAATCAATACCATCACGGCAGCTGCGTACCACTCACTTCAAGCGGTCACGAATGTTGGGAACGTCACATCCAACACGGTTCAGTTTTCGAATGCGACTACAGGTCTCGTGACCACGGGGAATGTGGAGGTGGGGAGGGACTTGAGCGTCACAGGTAATCTCACCGTACTCGGTACGAGAACCATAGTCGATACGGATACGTTGAGGGTTAAAGATCCGATCATTGAACTCGGGAAAGATAATCCGGGAACCGGGGACCTCGGACTCGTGATGACACGCCCCTCAGGGTCCAGTAACGTCGGTATAATCTTTGACGAATCTGAGAGTACACTCGAGATTGGGTACACACAAGGTAGCGCATCGGATACGGATATCACGATGCGAACGGCAGCTACAGAACCCCTAGATGTCAATGTGAATGGGAACGTCTCTGTGGGGAAAGAGTTGACTGTCAGTGGGAACGTCGCAGTCGACACGGATACCCTTTTTGTCGATTCTGTGAATGATAGGGTGGGGGTGGGGACGACTGGTCCACAATCACTTTTACACGTTGATGGAGATGTGCGTATGAAGACTCTTTCCACAAACGCCATTGGTAAAATAACACCAGTGTATGCGAGAGGTACGGGTAATAATAATGTCGCAAATCGTATTGTGAAGATTGGAGATACACAGGTTGTGAGTAATGCTAGTAGGGGACTCACACTCACTATCATCAATGCGTCGACACATGCACATGTGAGTAGCACAGATTACGATACATATAGCGGTACTCCAACTTTCTCGGATAACCTCGCATCAGCCCTCGAAGCCATGACAGATGCACAAATCGGTATACTTACGTCCGCAGACGCATTCGAGACTATGTCAGCAAATCTCGTCACAGCAGCATTAAAACTAGGTTTAACGCGTCTCGCTGGGGCTAAAGGTGATGGGAGCAGACACCCATACGTGGCTATTTTTTACGGTGCAGGTGCGTCTGGTAATGCAGGTAATCACGCGATAGAGGTTTTGAAAACAGATAATGGCTCCGGCGCCTATGCGACTTTATCAACTTTTTTGGTAGATGATTCTTTTATGGGACAGACGGTGACGAACGCACTCTACACGGGTACGGGAGATTCTACGTCGCCAAGTGTTTTTGTTAATAGATACGGCAACGTCGGGATTGGGGAGGCGAATCCGGTTAAAATGTTACACACGAAAGGGGAAGTAGTTGTTGGGACAGATGCGGATAATTATACGAATCAAAAAGGGTCCCTTTATTTTATACGGGGTATTGGGCGTGTTAATAATGGTTTCAGTGATCGTCACCATTATATTTCAACAAGAACTGACGGTCCATCAAATAATGGAAATGGTAATAATATGACTTTTCATATTGATGATGGAACGACCACCACTGGTACATCACATACCACACCCCTGAAACTCACTGGTGGTGGTGGTGTACAAATTGGTGTATCTGGTACAAACGTTAAGAATCAAGTGTATAAACGCGTGACAGTTGGATCAGCTACGAGTGGTACTAATTACGCATTGGGTATTGCGTTTACATATGGATTTACAGCTTCATCTACCGATAAACTCGTCATCACAGCGACTTCTATGAACGTTGGAAATTACAATGATACTATAGGACTCGCAATAGATAATATAAGCACCACGGGTGCTGAAATAAACGCTGTTCGAATAGATTCATCATCTGGTTGGGGACAGGCGTTAATCGCAGGTGTACATATAGTCGAATTATTTTAAAAACCCTACTTTGTAAGAAAGTGTAAAGCACAAGTGACTTCGTCACTTAAAAAAACCTCCCCAAATAGTAGAAATGACCGCGAATGGTCAACTTGTATTCACGGACGTGGATAAGGTCACGTTCAAGGGGGTCGGTAACACATCGAACGCCGTGATTGACACGACCACTGGGAAGATTGGGGTCGGGGTTGATAGCCCAGACGCCAACCTCCACGTTCTCGGGAACTGTTTCGTCAGTACGAACTTCGAACTCGGGGGGACCATGACCATGGGCACGGTAACAGTCAGGGCACAACACGAACTCTCGGCCATCACTGCCACGGGGAACACCACACCACACACAGTGGAGTTCCAAAACGCTGAGACGGGGCTCGTGACCACGGGGAACGTCTCTGTAGGTAAGGACTTGACTGTCAGTGGGAACGTCGCAGTCGACACGGATACCATTTTTGTCGATTCTGTGAATAATAGGGTTGGGGTGGGGACGTCTACACCCGATGAAACACTTTCAATATACAAGGAAGATACGACAGCGGCTGGTCAGACTGTGATATCGTCGATTACCGGTGTCTTCTCGGGAAGTGATGCTGCTACTGGAGGTAACATCAATAATAGGGGTTTATACATAAACTTAGATTCATCTGCGACTGGTGGCACCGCAACTAACACAGAAGAACATAGAGTTTGGGGTATCGATGTTGACATTGATGTCACTGGTGACAGTGATGACATAAAGGGTGGCAGGTTCCTGGTTAGGTCTGAAATGGCCGAAAATGGATCAGATCAAAACACTAATATATATGGAATTGACGCACAAGGGCAGCATAATGGATCCGGACCCGCCACGAATCTGATCGGTGTAAATGCCAGATCCCTTAAGGGTTCAAATAGCACCGGTTTGACGGATACGATGGTAGGTGTCCAGGCTGAATATGAGATAAATGCCGGTACGTGTACAGACGCATACGGTGTGTGGGCACGGTTTGACAGGAATGGAGGAGCTGTGTCAAACTCATACTTATTATATGGAGATCATTCGGGTAGTGCGACAACCATCACCAACAACTATGGTCTATACGTGACCGGCACCGATAAACACTATCTCGAAGGCAACGTCGGTTTCGGGACGACAAGTCCAAGTAAGACTCTAGATATTGGCTTCGCGGATGGTGGTTCTCCCGGAATCCGTTTTACGCACACTAATACGGGTGGTATAGATCGAAAAACTAGTGGTCATGAGGCGTATTATACAGGTTTAGAGGCAGTCATAGAGCGATACGCTGACAAGGATGTTCGTTATACAGGTGGTAATTCCCCTGAAGTGACACACCGAATAAATTTAGGGTATAGTGATAGTTATACGGATAGCTCTGGTTTCTTTCCACAACATCACGAGATGCACTTCGAGGTCATGAATAAGGTCAATGATGCAACCAGTGCAGCAACACTTAATCGCATCATGACCCTGAGAGGTAACGGCAACGTCGGCATAGGAATTACAACTCCAAGCGCACCTTTAGACGTTCGAGGGGTGGATAATCCAGACATGATGGCCATGTTTAAGACTGTTAGTGCTGCGATGAAATTTCACACAGGTCAGGGAGGAACAAGTAATAATTGGAAAGATACCAATATCAGTTTATCAGGGGGTTCTGGTGGAGGTGCGATACTTTTCTGTTTTACGATGAATAATAGTAGTGGTGATCGTTCTGGGGCGATTTTATATTTCATAAGGAAATCACATACAGCCGATGGAACTACTAACGGTGATTGGAACAACGATAGCTCATCAGTTTTTAAAATTACAGGGTTAACTGGAGGGGGGGCTGCAACTTCTCTAGATTTTCAGAGAAATGGTAACAAACTCGAATATAGAACTTCCAGTGTGGGTAATGGTTATTTTTACGCGATTGATTTCGATTAAATGTTATCTCATTATATAGTAAATGGGAATCATCGTCTCAGATGATTTTGAAACAAAAAACGGCATCGTGATAGGCAACTATTATGTGAATGTAGATAACATCCAGATTAACAGATCTAATGTACCAGATTTCAAATATGAAATTAACGCTACAGAACAGATATATGTAAATAAATCAAAAAGAGATAACGACAATACGTGTATAATTTCCACAAAGCGTGTCGGTTATACAAGTAATGTCTTATCAAATATTCATGAAGAATTATACACGAAGGTAAAGACAGGTTACACTTCTTACACGGATGATTTATAAACAAATTTCCTCCAAAGTGCCTCCCACTTTGTAAGAACCTGAGTTCCAAGTCCTACGGACTTGTCCCGTATCAAACAAAACCCTTTGGGTTTCCTCCAGTTTAAAAAAACCTCCCCAAATAGTAGAAATGGCCGCGAACGGTAACCTGATCTTTCAGGATACGAACAAGGCTACGTTCGTCGGTGCGAACTCGAATGTTGTCATCGATACGGTAAACGCAAGTTTGGGGGTCGGGGTCGATGTCAATGGACCCACGTCCAATCTCCACGTCGTCGGGAACGCATACGTCACATCGAACCTGGAGGTGGGCACGGACACTCTCGTCGTCGATTCTGTGAATGATAGGGTCGGGATCGGGACGACGAGTCCACTACAACCATTACACGTGAAGGGGAACGGTGAAAACCCTGTCATCTATTTAACTGACGCAATAAATAATCGGTACGCCTCTGGAATGGGGACGCACAACGTTGGCGGTGTGGGTCAACGCCTTGATTTTTATAATGGTGATAGCGGTGTCAACGGAACATCCTTAACTTCGAGTCAGATACGAATGTCTATTCACCATGATGGTGCGGTCGGCATCGGGACGACGAGTCCCATAGATTTACTAGATGTTCATTATCCCACCCCTAGTTATGGAAGTCTTACAGGAACCGAGGAAGGTTCATTGACAGTGAGTGCCGGTGCCGAACATTCCAATGCTGCTGTATATTTTAGAACACCTTTCGATGCCGCAGCACCTGCCAAGAGAGCTATTTTTTCGGATGGTGGCGGCTATAGTGGTGGTAGTTCTGGAGGACTTCACTTCTGTTT
>Ga0213862_10000053_pt1 | contig 42037 bp, 41 predicted proteins | sample PICome_7_FD_160092 | JGI IMG/M metagenome (GOLD analysis project Ga0213862, IMG submission 160092) | Coastal seawater microbial communities near Pivers Island, North Carolina, United States - PICO266 | ecosystem: Environmental > Aquatic > Marine > Coastal | place: USA: North Carolina... | reverse complement strand
TTAAGACATAAAAAAGCTTAATAAGTTTTACTTGATTGAGCTTTTATGTTTTAAAACCTCTGGACTGGAAGGACAGGAAGTTACATTTACAGAACGGGATTCAAGAGAAAACCCATTGGGTAATCTCGGCGACTCCTCTTGGGCAACAGAATAAAGATTTTAATGAGGCAACTTATTCCTCAATATTCCATACAAGAAAGTGCCTAGGACTGAAAATAAAATTACAACTAAAATAGGAATATATCCAACGCCTACAAGTGTAAACATAGGTCCTGGACAGGCCCCTGCTAAAGCCCATCCTAATCCAAAAATAATTCCACCAAAAATATAGCGAGAATACCTTTTTTCTTTAGGCTGAAAGTGAATGGTTTCGCCATAAATAGACTTAATTTTAAACCTCTTTATGGCCTGTACCATAATCATTCCAATTACTAGAGCTGAACCAATAATGCCATACATATGAAAGGATTCAAATTTGAACATCTCATAAATACGAAACCAAGAGGCCGCTTCTGACTTAAACATTGTAATACCAAAAAGGATTCCGATAAATAAATATATTAGTGTTCTCATTTTTTAAAATATTAAAGGGAAAAGAAAGTGAATCATTACAAGACCTCCGATAAAGAAGCCTATTACAGCAACTAGAGAAGGTAATTGAAGGTTGCTCAACCCTGATATTGCGTGACCAGAGGTACAACCACCAGCATATCTTGCTCCGAATCCAACAAAAAGACCGCCTATGGCTAAAATTAAAATTGATTTTAAGTTTAGTAAAGAATCTGTTTCAAAAAGTTCATTAGGTAAATAGAATTTTCCTGCGCTATTAAATCCAAGTTCGTTTAAGTCGTTTATAGTATTTGGGGTAATGGCTACAGCCATATCCTTTGTAAGAAAATGAGAACCAATAAACCCGCCAATTATTGCGCCTAAAATGACGATTAAATTCCATTTTTGGGCTTTCCAATCAAACTTAAAAAAATCTGCTTTATTACCTGCTCCACAAATAGTACACATGGTTCTTAGGTTGGCAGACATGCCAAAATTTTTACCTACCATCAATAATAAAAACATAATTAATGCAATCATTGGGCCTGATATATACCATGGCCAAGGCTCATATATCCAATTCATTTGATTTATGTTTTTCATAAAAATATTATGTTTTATAATGTAGATGGACACACAAATTCCGAAACAGAAACTCCAGATTCTCGAATAGCTTTGAAGCCCCCTTTAACGTCAATAAGATTATGGATACCACGACTTTTCAGGATCGAAGCGGCTATCATACTTCTATAACCTCCTGCGCAATGAATAAAGAATGGTGTGTCAGGAAATTCTGCAAGATGATCATTCAAGAAATCGAGCGGTGTATTATTTGCATCTAAGACATGTTCAGATAAATATTCACTCTTTTTGCGAACATCAAAAACTGGTTGTTTGTTTTCTGCTAATTCTTTTTTGAATTGTTCTGCAGTTATTGAGTGGACTGTATCATATTCTTTTGCTGCTTTCTTCCAAGACTCAAATCCTCCTTTAAGATAACCCAGCGTATTGTCAAAACCAACTCTAGAAAGTCGAGTTATTGCTTCTTCCTCTCGTCCTTGTTCTGTTACTAACAAGATAGGTTGCTTTATATCTGCAATTAAAGCCCCCACCCAAGGAGAAAAACTACCGTCTAGACCAATAAATACTGACCTAGGAATATGTCCTTTAGCAAAATCCTCTTGGTGACGAACATCCAAAACAACTGCACCTGTTTCATTTGCTGCAACCTCAAAAGCGTCTGGCGATAAATCACAAATTCCCCTGTTTAGTACTTCATCTATATCTTCATATCCTTCTTTATTCAGTTTTACATTTACAGGAAAATATTGAGGAGGTGGCAACAATCCCTCTGTCACTTCGGCAATAAACTCCTCTTTTGTCATGTCTGCGCGTAGGGCATAGTTCATTTGCTTTTGATTACCTAATGTGTCTACGGTTTCCTTCATCATATTTTTTCCACAAGCAGAGCCAGCGCCATGCGCAGGATATACGATAACATCATCTGCAAGAGTCATAATCTTTTCGCGTAAGCTGTCATACAAGAATCCGGCTAAATCTTGTTCTGTTAGTACTCCCATTTTTTGCGCTAAATCCGGCCTTCCTACATCTCCTAAGAATAAAGTGTCACCACTAAAAATAGCATGATCCTTACCATTATTATCTCTTAGAAGATAAGTGGTGCTTTCTATGGTATGCCCAGGGGTATGTAAAGCAATAATGGTTATGTCTCCTAATTTGAATTCCTGTTTGTCCTCTGCGATTATGGCATCGAAAGAAGGCTTTGCATTGGGTCCAAAAACTATTGGAGCCCCAGTCTCTTTAGCCAGTGTTAGGTGACCACTCACAAAATCGGCATGGAAGTGTGTTTCAAAAATATATTTGATTTTTGCATCATTTTGTTTTGCTCTATTTAAATAGGGTTTGACTTCTCGTAATGGGTCGATAATGGCAACCTCACCTTTACTCTCAATATAATAGGCGCCTTGTGCAAGACAACCGGTGTAGATTTGTTCAATGTTCATATTAATTATTTTTAAATTATACTGTAAAATTAATTCGCCTTTAAAAGATGTACAGTAACTTAAGTTACAAAGGATTCTTGCTAATAAAGTGGAATAATTTTATTGAAATGATAATGTAAAAATTGTCTATAAGAAATGTCTATCCTTCAAGTTTGGTTTAATTAGCTTTGCATTAAAGACTTTATTGTTTGACAAAGAATTCCATATAAAAAATGAAGCCCGCCATTACAAAAATGAAATAGCCGAATCCTTTTTTTAATTTAGTTCCGTCAATAAAATTACTCAAATAACTTCCTATAAATATTCCAACAAAAGAGAGGCCAGTGAAAATGAGTAATAATCCCCAATCAATCTGCATCGATATGGCGTCTCCAAAGAAAAATCCTAATAATGACTTAAAGGCAATAATAACTAATGAAGTCCCTACTGCGACTTTCATATCTACATTTGCTAAAATTACGAGGGCAGGTATAATTAAAAACCCTCCTCCTGCACCAATCATGCCAGTAACACCTCCTACGATTAGACCTTCTGTAAGTATTAACAGATAATTATATTTTACTTTTGCGTTCTTTTGTTTTTGTTTTTGTGGACGCTTTTTTAACATTGAAAATGCAGCTGGAATCATTAATAATGCAAACAACCCAAACATTCCCATTCTGCGCGTAAAGTCAAAATGATCAATACTAAATAAAACATCAGGCAAAGCAGGGACAATAAATTTTCTAACTGTAGTAACGCCAATAATTGCAGGGAATCCAAATACCAATGCCGTTCTCCAATCTACATAGCCTTTAAAATGTTGTTTTATGCCACCTACTAATGCACTCGCTCCAACAATAAACAAAGAATAAGCTGTTGCAATTTTTTCATTTACAGAAAATAAATATGCTAGAACAGGAACTGCTAAAATAGACCCACCACCTCCAATTAAACCTAATGAGATTCCGATAATTAAAGCACTAATAAAACCAAGTATTTCTAATAATTCTTCGATAGGGAAGTTTCTAATTTTGGCAAATTTAGGCCGCCAAAACTGAAACAGAAGTAACCTAAGTTACATAGCTAATCTAAGTTGATGATTTTTATGTGATTTCTATGTAATTCAATACTACCACGATTTTCTAACTTCTTTAGCAACCTAGAAATTACGACTCTAGAACTATGCAATTCATATGCTATTTCTTGATGAGTATTATGGATGGTATTGTTTTTATTGATTCGAGCTTTTTCTTTGAGATAATTAAGCAGTCGCTCATCCATATTATGAAACGCTATGTTATCCACTGTATTTAGCATCTCATTTAATCGGTTGTGGTAACTTTCAAAAACAAAATTTCTCCATGATTTATATTTGGAACTCCATAAATCCATTTTTTGAACAGGTATCATAATGAGCTTAGTATCTGTTTCTGCTATTGCCCTAATTTCGCTTTTTGTCTGTCCCATGCAACAGGTCATTGTCATAGAGCAGGTTTCTCCTTTTTCTAAATAGTACAAAAGTAACTCGTCTCCATTATGATCTTCTCGCAATACTTTGATAGCACCAGAAACTAATAACGGCATACTTCGTATATAAGAACCAATTTCCATTAGCTTAAACCCCTCTGGCACTTCTTTGAAAGTGCCTGCTTCTAGTATTTCATTTATGAGTGCATCTTCAAAAAGATGACCATAGTTGTTTTTTAATTCTAAAACCATCTTATTTACTTATCTGATAATTATTGTTTGTTGTTATATTGAAAAATATTGAAGTAAAAGTAAAAAAAAAGAGTTAATTGAACCAAATCATTAATTAACAAATGCATTTCACAGCTAGCCCTCAAAAAAGAAAACAATCTTAAACTCAATACGGGGGTGTATTTTTTTGGCCTTTGGCTGGAATTTTTGGGATAAAATATGGGATAAGAAATGTCCTAAAAATAAGTAACCCGCTGAATACCATTTACTTATTGGGTTGTATTGCTCCTCCTCTTGGACCCGAACCAAGGAACCTCTGGTTAACAGTCACACGCTTGAAAGTAATGAGGATTAGATTTTATTTAGCATACTTAAATCCTGCCCAAAATAGTTCGATTTTACTCCCCTCTGCTCCACGGCATTATTCCCTAAAATAAAATTTATTTTAGGGAATAATTTTTTATATTTTGAAATTGTTTTTGATTAAATTTATAATAAGTTAAAATACAATAAGTGATAGGATCTTAAAAATCTCATATTAAATAAAATGAATTATAAGTTTTTTCCTGTAATATTCATGCTTTGTGTAATTTGTACAAATGCACAACACAAATCTGATATAAGTTTTAAAGAAATTGAAAGTAGTTATTGCAGAAATTGTTATGGTTCTTTGGTTGTAAAAAAAGGAAATTTATCAGACACAATTTATGGGGGACAATGGGGAAATACTGTAGATTATAAACTAGTCAAAATAAATGATACTAAATATTTAAATACCCAATATCGGTATATGTACCCTGGGGGTCAAACTATTTTAGCATACAAAATTTATTCTATTGAAAATCATAACTTCTTAAAACTCATATTTGACAAGACTATTGAGCTTTACAGAGAAACACACAGAGATTATTACGATATTCCTGTAAATTATATTTTTGAAAGAAATGTTGATGTTAAAATAAAAAAAGGAATAGAATTTAATATTAACTTGAAAATCAGTTATTGTCCAGAAATTGAAGACAGACAATGTGAAATTCTCTTTGAAGATACACATGTAGACATTTATAAAATAAATTAAATATTATAAAATTAAGTCTTAATTATTTCTATACATTCAATAATTTTTTTAATAAATTAATTTTAATAGTTAAATTTTACTGTATACTAAATAAGATATTGTACTTAAAAATAACTTTATATTTTAAGAATATTTTTAATTCAAAATTTAACATTTGGAATAGGACTTCCATGTGGATCAAAATTTTTATTATTCAACATTTTTTGAACTTTTTTAAAAAATTCTGGACTCTCAATATGTTCAATTTCTTCAGCAATTTCGTGAACTTTATCTGGTTTAAAATCCATAATTTCAACCAAGAAAAGCTCAATTAATCGATGTTTAGCAACAATTTTTTTTGCTAATTCTCTTCCGCTCTCTGTTAAATTAATAGGCTTGTAAGCAGCAGAACTTAATAGATCCATTATCACTAGTTTTTTTATCATATTAGAAACAGATGATTTTGAAACTCCAAGAATTTTTGAAAGAGTAGAAACAGAGATGTTTTTATTAGCGATTTCTAATTTGTAAATTTCTTTTAAATAATGGTCTTTTTCTTTTGTTTTTTTCATTAGTTTTGCAGTGGTGAACAATAATAATAAATCTTCAAGCAAATTACAATTTATGAGAACAAAAATTAAATTTATTTTATTTTTTCTAATATCAAATATAATTGTATCTCAAAATATAAAAGGAATCATAAAAAGTTCTGAAAATAATCCACTTTTTGGAGCTACTATTTTTAATAGCTCTAACAATAAAAGTAGTATTACCAATGAAGATGGTGAGTTTACCATTGAATCAAAAAATGGAGAAAACAAATTATTTATCTCTTACGTTGGGCATAAATCAAAAAAAATAATAATCAATAGAAATACTGTAAATTCTATTGAATTAAATGTAGTTAATCTAGAAAGTACCAGCTTAGAAGAGATTGTTATTTCTGGTACACTTAAACAGTTATCAAAGCTAGACAGTCCAGTGCATGTCGAACTATATTCAGAAGATTTTTTTAAGTCAACTCCAAAAGCAAGTTTTTTTGAAGCTATTGAAGGAGTAAATGGAATTAGACCACAGCTAAATTGTAATGTTTGTAATACAGGAGATATACATATAAATGGTCAAGAAGGAGCTAACACTATGATACTAATTGATGGGCTTCCTTTAGTGAGTGGCTTAGCCTCTGTATATGGGCTTTCTGGAATACCACAATCTATTATCAAACAAATTGAAGTAATAAAAGGACCAGCCTCTACATTATACGGATCAGAGGCAATTGGTGGTGTGATAAACTTAATTACAAAATCATCTGAAAATGTAGATAATCTAAATTTAGAAAGTTTCTTAAGCTCATGGGGGGAACTTAACATTGATGTGGGAACTAAATATAATTTTAAAAATAATAGTGGACTTTTAGGAGTAAATTATTTTAATTATTCTAATCCAATAGACAACAATAAGGATGGCTTTACAGACCTAACGCTACAAAATAGATTATCAATATTTAATAAAATTAGTAGTGATAAAAACAAAATAGCATTTAGATACTTTTATGAAGATAGATGGGGTGGAGAAATGAATTGGAACTCTGATTATAGGGGGGGTGATGAAATTTATGGCGAGAGTATATACACCAGTAGATTTGAGGTATTTGGAAAATATGATTTGTCAGAAGATTTTTTTATTCAATATAGCTTCAATAATCACAATCAAAACTCTGTATATGGAACTTCAAAATATAATGCTAAACAAACAATAGGATTTGTCCAAGGAGTTTATTCAAAAAAGATAATTAACCATGATTTATTATTTGGGGCTACATATAAATATTCTCTTTTTGATGATAATACCCCTGCTACTGTTAAAAGAGAGCAGACGTCATTACCAGGAATTTTTGTTCAGGACGAATGGAAATTAAGTGACTCAATAACTATATTATCTGGAATTAGATATGATAATAACTCAGTTTATGGATCAATTTGGACTCCAAGGATAAATTATAAATGGGTTAGTCAGGATAAAAACTCATATTTTAGAGTTGGTTTTGGGACTGGGTATAGACTAGTAAATATTTTTACTGAAGACCATGCGGCTCTAACAGGCGCAAGAGAAGTTATTTTTTTAGAAGATATTCTTCCTGAAAAATCATGGAATATTAATATTAATTGGAATGAAAAAATATACACCAAATATGGAGCAATCCTAGATATTGATTTTAGTATATTTAAAACAAATTTTTCAAATAAAATACTTCCAGATTATGACACAAATCCAAATCAAATTATTTATAAAAATCTTGATGGCAAATCAATCACTCAAGGATTAACAATTAATATAAATAGTATATTTTCCAATGGACTTAAAATAAATCTTGGCGGAACATATATTGACTCTAAAAATATTAATAATAATCATGTTCAATATCCTTATTTAACAGAAAAATTTTCAGCTAATTATAAAATAAATTATACTGTCTATAAACCAAAAATAGTTTTAGATATTTCTGGTACTTTAATAGGATCAATGAAACTTCCATTACTTAGTGATTTGGATCCAAGAGATAAAAATAGTCCATTAATAAATATTATAAATTTTCAAGCAACTCATAATTTTAAAAGAATTGAAATCTATGCAGGATTAAAAAATATTTTAAATTTCAAACCTCCTTCAAATAGTATTGCTAGAGCTTTTGATCCCTTTAATACAGAAGTAGAATTTAACTCAAATGGTGATGTAATACCAACTTCAAATAACCCTTATGGACTTTCCTTTGATCCTACTTATGTTTACTATTCAAACCAAGGAATTAATGGCTTTTTAGGAATCAGATACAAGTTGTAATTCAATAGGTATCTCTTAACGAGACAACTTTTACACTAGACTTGAATAATTTGAAGTCTTTGAAACCGTTCTTATCAATGGATATTATCTTTTTATCTCCAGGTAATAAATCAAAATAGTTATCTGAAAAATTTCCAGTCAAAATTGAAGAAATAAAAACATTCTTTGCTAAATTTTGAGATTTTAAAATTATCTCATAGTTATCTTTAGATTCAAAAATTTCAAAGGAAATATCTACATTTGGTAGGTTTAACATTTTTGGTGATTTAAAATAAATATTATTTTCAGCCAACAGTGTATCAAATGATGAGATTAATTTTGCATTTATAAGCATATTATCTAATTCTCCATATGATGAAAATAAATCCTCAGAAATTTCTAAGTATTTTTTTGATTGATTAGGGTTAATCGAAATTTTTTTAGTCCACTTATTTAAACTATTTCCTTTAAAATCTAACAGATTAAGTTTTATTTGTGCATCGACAAAATCCAACGAGTCAGATACAATAAAAAACTCCATTTTATCATTATTAGATTCTTGAGTAATTAAAAATGTCTTAAAACTTTTTTTAATTTTATATTGAAGTGCTTTCCATTTTCCATAGTAGTCTATACTAGACCAAGAGGCAACAGGCCAGCAATCATTGATTTGCCAATACAATGTACCCATACATCTTTCTCTGTGTCTTCTTTGAGCTTCGATACCAATGTTTAATCCTCTTGCTTGTAAGAGCTGACTAACATATAGGAATGATTCAAAATCTTTAGGCTTTCGATAATCTCTTAACATATATTCTTCAATAGTTTCATTTCCAATACTTGATCTTTGATGTGATTTCATGACTTCAGAATATATATTATGATCTTCAGCTATTGTAAATCTTTCTACAGAACTAAATTCAGGAAATGACTGAAATCCAAATTCAGACATAAAACGAGGGATGTCTTTATTATAATCTTCAAATGGCTTTTTACCCCACCAGACCCACCAATAGTGAGCGTCTCCACTATTTAAATTTTCAGTTTTACCAAAATCACTTCCTGGAGATGATGGCCAGTAAGATCTATTAGAGTCATATGTATTTACAACATCTGGTAAAATTTTATGAAAAACATCTTCATAAGACTTCCATATAGTATCTGCAATTGCCTTAGACTGATTTTTTATTACTTCATTTTTCCAACCCCAATTTTCCCAAGCTGATAAATTTTCATTATTACCACACCAAAGTGCTATTGATGGATGATTTCTTAATCTCTTAACATTATCAATAGCTTCTTGTTTAACATTTTCTAAAAAATCTTTATCCCCAGGATAGACAGCACATGCAAACATGAAATCTTGCCAAACTAAAAGTCCTTTTTCATCACACATTTCATAAAATTCTGAGGATTCATAAACTCCACCTCCCCAAACCCGAATCATATTCATATTAGATTCTTTAGCTGAAGATAATATAGATTCATAATCTATGGTTTGCGGCCTGGTTAAGAAAATATCCTGTGGTATATAATTAGCACCTTTCATAAATACTGGATGTCCATTTACTTTAAAATAAAAAGATTTTCCGATACTATCTTTTTCCCTAATTAACTCAACAGTTCTTAAACCAATTTTATGAGATTTAGAATCAACATAGCTATTATCAGATAATTTTACTTCAACATCGTACAAATATTGATCTCCCATGCCATTTGGCCACCATAGATTTGGACTATTTATTATAAAAGGAATTTGAAAATTATTTATTCCTTTCTCTAAAATCAAATTTGAAGTTTTAATAAGCTCTTTATTCACATATATATCTAATGAGTGATATTTTTTATCATTTTTTCCTGAATAAATAACATCTACTTCAGCTACTAATGAGGCATTATCATCAATACTTTTTTGCTTTATAAAAACATCTTCAATTATAAACCGATCCCAACTCTTTAATTTTATTGGCTTCCATATTCCTGAAGTTACTAAACGAGGACCCCAGTCCCAGCCAAAATGGTATGGAGCTTTTCGTGTAAAAACACTCACTTTTTTATTACCTTCAACCTTACCAATTTCAGCTAGATCATTTCCAAAATCTGGAAATTTATAACTTAATGAATCATATTTTTGAATTCCTATTTTTATTGGAGATTCAAATAAAACTCTTAGTTTATTATCTTTTGGTTTTAATAAATCTTTCACAGTTATATTAAAAGATCTGTACATATTATCAGATTTTAAAATTAAACTATCATTAAGGTATACTGATGCATAAGTATCAAGGCCAGCAAAATCAAGTTCAATATTTTCTTTACCATAGACACTATTTGATACATCAAAAGTTGTTTGATAAACCCAATCTTTTTTATCAATCCATTGTAAATCATGCTCATTAGTTCGATAAAATGGATCTTTGATAATATTTTGTTTAATTAAATCTGTATGAACAGTACCAGGAACCTTAGCATCATACCATAATGAGTCATCACTACTTTTAAACTCCCACCCTTCATTTAATTCAATTATGGTTAATGATGATTTATCATTACAATTAAATAATATGAAAATAATTGATATGAGTAATAAATAAGATATTTTTTTAATCATTATTATTAGTTAAAATAAATAGGTTAATAAATATATTCTTTAAGAGAGTGATTAGTTAATTAATGTATTATCAATAATTTCTTTAACAACTTCTTGATTTAATAGAGTGCTTGTATCTCCTAATTGATCAGTTTCATTACAAGCAATTTTTCTTAAAATTCTTCTCATAATTTTACCTGAACGAGTTTTAGGCAAACCATTAGTAAATTGAATTTTATCTAATTTTGCAATTGGACCGATTCTTTCAGAAATTAACTGATTAATTTCCTTTCTTACATTATCAAAATTTCTTGAATCATCTTTGTCTTTTAAGGTTACATAACCATATAAAGCACTACCTTTAATATCATGAGGGAATCCAACAATCGCAGACTCAGCCACTAAACGATGTTCATTAATAGTATCTTCGATAGGAGCTGTTCCTAGATTATGACCTGAGACTATTATAACATCATCTACTCTTCCTGTAATTCTGTAATATCCCATTTCATCTCTTAAAGCACCATCTCCAGTGAAGTATTTATTATTAAAAGTTGAAAAATAGGTTTCTTTATAACGCTTATGGTTACCCCATATAGTTCTAGCTATACTTGGCCAAGGATATTTTATACATAATTTCCCTTCAACTTGATTTCCTTCTATTTCATTATTATTTTCATCCATTAAACACGGTTGTATTCCTATAAAAGGTAGAGTAGCAAATGTTGGTTTAGTAGGGGTTACATTGGGAATTGAAGTAATCATTATACCTCCAGTCTCAGTTTGCCACCATGAATCAATTATTGGACTTTTCTTTTTTCCAACATACTCATTATACCAATGCCATGCTTCTTCATTAATAGGTTCTCCAACTGATCCTAAAACTTTTAAAGAAGATAGATTATAATTATCAATAAAAGTTGATCCTTGTTTGGCTAATGCCCTAATTGCTGTTGGAGCTGTATAAAATTGATTGATATTATGTCTTTGAATAATATTCCAAAAACGACCATAATCAGGGTAACTTGGAACTCCTTCAAACATTACTGTTGTAGCCCCGTTAGCTAAAGGACCATAAACTATATAACTATGTCCTGTGATCCATCCAATGTCAGCAGTACACCAATAAACATCATTTTCAGCATACTGAAAAGCATTTTTAAATGTGTAGGCAGTATATATCATATAACCAGCACATGTATGTACCATTCCTTTTGGCATGCCCGTAGATCCAGACGTATATAAAATAAATAAAGGATCCTCAGAATCCATTATTTCAGCTTCACAATATTCAGAAATATTTTCTAGCAGAGGAGCTAGCCAATAATCTCGACCATCTTTCATATTAACATCAGACATGATTCGCTTAACTACAAGAACGGTTTTAATACTTGGACATGTTTCCAAGGCTTCATCTACAATTCCTTTTAAATCTATAGTTTTATTCCCTCTAAATGATCCATCAGCAGTTATTACCATTTTACAATCTGAATCATTTATTCTCGTAGCTAATGCATTAGCTGAAAAACCTGCAAATACTACTGAATGAATAGCTCCAATTCTAGCACATGCAAGTAGTGAAATAGCTAGTTCAGGAATCATTGGAATGTATATACAAACTCTATCACCTTTCTTTATTCCTTGAGATTTTAAAACATTAGCAAATTTATTAACTCTTTTAAAAAGATCGTTATATGTTATATGTTGAGCATTTTCTTTTGGATTATTGGGTTCAAATATAATTGCAGTTTTATCGCCTCTAGATTCAAGATGTCTATCAATACAGTTCTCAGTAATATTTAACTTTGCTCCATTAAACCACTTAATTTCAGGCTTTGAAAAATCCCATTTCAAAACAGAGTCCCATTTTTTACGCCATAAAAAATTATTAGATGCAATATCTTCCCAAAAATTTTCAGGATCTCTTATAGATTTTTTATAAGCCTCATAATATTGATCAATATTTTTAATATGATAATCATTCATAATTATTTTTATTTTTTATAACATTAATATTAATGAGTAGGTGCACTAGCTCCAGATGGTATTCTTATGTTTTCTACTATTTCTTGTACATCTTTAGGTGGCTTTGATGTGAAATTCATAATTAATAATGAAGTAATAAAATTCAAAACCATTGCTACTGTTCCAAAACCTTCAGGAGAGATACCAAACCACCACTGACTTTTGCCTGGAAGAACCTCGTCAAACCATCCGAGTTTATATTTGAACATATAATACAACATGGTTACAATACCCACAATCATACCAGATATAGCTCCTTCTTTATTCATCCGTTTATAGAAGATTCCTAAGATAATCGCTGGAAAAAAGGACGCTGCTGCCAAACCGAATGCTAAAGCTACCGTCGCGGCGACAAATCCTGGAGGGTTGATTCCAAAATAACCTGCAATACAAACTGCTACTACAGCTGATAAACGAGCGCTAATTAATTCACCTTTTTCTGAAATATTTGGATTGATCATTTTTTTTATTAAATCATGTGAAATAGAAGATGATATAACAAGTAATAATCCAGCAGCTGTAGATAAAGCTGCAGCTAATGCACCAGCTGCTACTAATGCTATTATCCAATTAGGTAGGTTTGCTATTTCAGGATTAGCTAATACCATAATATCATTGTCTACAGTTAATTCATTTGTTTCTTTATCTGCAACGTATTGTATCAAACCATCATTATTTTTATCATCAAATGTAATAAGTCCTGTAGTTTCCCATTTTTTAAACCATGGAGGAACATTTTCATATGACTTGTTTGAAACAGTTTCAATCATATTAGTTCGAGCAAAAACTGCAACTGCTGGTGCTGTAGAATACAAGATTACAATAAGAAGTAACGCAATCCCTGCAGATTTACGAGCATCCTTGACTCGTTTAACTGTAAAAAATCTAACAATAACATGAGGTAATCCAGCTGTGCCTACCATTAATGCTAGAGTAATAGCAAATACATCAGTTAATGATTTTGAACCTTGCGTATACTCAGAAAAACCTAACTGCGTGCTTAATCCGTCTAACTTATCTAGTAAAAAAACTCCTGGCTCATTTACTAATTCAGATCCAAATCCTATTTGTGGAATCGGATTACCTGTCATTTGAATTGATATAAAAATAGCGGGGACCATGAAAGCAAAGATCAAGACACAATATTGAGCTACTTGTGTATAGGTTATTCCTTTCATCCCACCTAATACAGCGTAAAATAATACTATGAACATACCTATATAAACTCCAGTATTAATATCAACTTCCAAAAATCGAGAGAAAACTAATCCTACTCCACGCATTTGACCAGCTACATAAGTAAAAGAAACTAAAAGAGCACAGATTACAGCTACTAATCTAGCTGAATTAGAGTAATATCTGTCTCCGATAAAATCTGGTACAGTAAATTTTCCAAACTTTCGTAAATATGGAGCTAATAGTAAAGCTAATAAAACGTATCCACCTGTCCAACCCATCAAATACACCGCTCCATCATAACCATCAAAAGAAATAATCCCAGCCATCGATATAAAAGAAGCTGCACTCATCCAATCCGCAGCTGTAGCCATACCATTGGCCAGCGGAGATACTCCGCCACCAGCCACATAAAATTCTTTAGTTGAAGCTGCTCTTGTCCATATTGCAATTCCGATATATAGTGTGAAAGTTAAACCCACCAAAATATAAGTCCAATTTTGAATTCCAATATTATCTAAAAAAACACTACTTATCATAGCCATATTTTTTATCTAGTTTATTCATCAGATGAACATATACAAATATTAGAATTACAAACACATACATTGAACCTTGCTGAGCAAACCAAAAACCCAATTTAAAACCGGCAATATGAAATTGATTTAGGAAATCTTTAAAAATAATTCCTGCACCAAAAGAAACAGCGAACCAAATAAATAATAATATAGCTACGTATCTAATATTATCTTTCCAGTAAAATTTAGCATTACTAATCATAGAATATTTATCTAATATCTATAAATATATGAAAATCAATATAATAATAAATAAGTTCAGCAAAAGGAATATTCTATACTATTATCAACATACTTTTTAAAAAAAGAGTTTTAATTGATCTAAGCTAAACAAAAAAATAAGTTACATATGTAATTTAGTTACATCCTGAGTTTAACCTAAATAAACTATATCCAGGCGTTTCAAAAATCGCTTCTCCTCCATCACATTCAAATGTAATTGGAGTAACTAATTCACTACCGAAATTTAAATCAACCGTTAGTATATCATTTTCATATGTATAATTAAGAGGACTTGGAATATGATTTCCATCATTGGCTTCGTATGAATTGTATAATGCATTACAATCACCTTCAACACAGTAATATGTGTAACGCAAACCATCCTCATAGAGATACATTGTGTTTCCCTCTGGAATAGTTCCTTCTACAACCCATTTGCCTTCAATAGAATAATAAGGAGCTGGAAGGTTTTCTGAATCCTCACAGCTACAAAAAAAGATTAGTAAAATGGAGATAAAGAATAGTTTTTTCATAATTTGATTTTTAATATTTTGATCTTAAAGTTTTATTTAATAATTAATTTTGAAGTGGAAATTTTACCATCAACAGTTACTTTCACAAAATATATTCCTGGTTCTAAAAGTCTAATATTTAAATAATCTGAACTTAAATTCTTATTCAAAACTAATCTTCCATTAATATCATATAATTTAACATGTTTTTCTCCAATTACTGAAGACTGAATTGTTATAAAATCTACATTTGTAGGATTTGGGTAAATTCTTAACTGCAATTGATCAAAATTAGGATTAGATAAAACATCAGTTGTAAATTTACCATACCATGAATTACCCTCCGAACCAACATTTCTTAAATACATAGAAGTTTCTGTTCTTTCTAAAATTTGATATTGTTGATTATTTAGTGCAGTATAAAATCCTAAGCCTCCATTATTACTAAATGTAATAGTCTCTGTACTTGCGCCCTCATCACTTAAAACAAAACTATCCGAGTAATCTGATTTTGGATAATTATAGTATTCATTAAATTCATTATCAGCTGGGTAACTATTATTGTTACCAGGATCAAAAGCTGCATCTATTTCAGGTTTTTTACCCATAATAGATCCGTCAGAACCAGTATCAACTTCCATTATACTTTGTCCTGAAATACTAGTTCCATAAAAGTTAAATCTATCATCGTATAGACCATACGAATTATTATCCTCATTTGCACTAGAATTCCACCACTCTGCACTAAAAGAATTTCCTGGCCCTACTCCTCTATATCCATCAACTTCTGTTTGTAATCTCCAGGTTCCAGATTCCAAAAAAGTAATTAAATCTTCATTAGTTCCATTACCTCCTTGATTCCCATATATTTCTTGTACAACATAGAAAGACTCTTTTTTTGTTCTATCTCTATTTACTATACCCCAATATTCTTCGTTCGCAAAATTATCATAAGCAACACTTACAGGAAATCCTCCTGGATCATGAGAGTTTGGATCACCTGCCTTCCACCATTCATCACAAAATTCAAATAAAGTTATACCTGCACAAAGATTAGAATAACTCATGACAGTGCTTAAGATATGCTCTGTAGCTAAAGCTTGCTGAGATTCATTTTCAGACTGTTGATTGTTATTATAACTATCAGCTCCCGATTCAGAAATATACATGGCCTTATCAGTTAAACTTGCTAAATCAGTGATTGCACTTGTAGTATTTAAAAACCTATATATATTCATACCCCAAACATCAACACTAGGACAACTATTTATTACCTCTATAGATGGAACTTCGCCGTTTCCTGTACTTACTGGGTGATTAGGATCAATAGTTTTAACATTGGCAGCAGCAGTTTCTAATAAATTATACCAGTTATCAATATTACCTCCAAACCATTCAGGGTGATAATTAAATTCATTACCAAATTCCCACATCAAAATTGCTGGATGATCTTTATATTGATTCACATACCAAGTATAACTACTCTCATTTAAATGCATAATAATTTTTATACCGGCATCAGCAAAAGCATTCAATTCAGCAACATTAGTAATTGAAGAATAGGTTCTAATGGTATTTATATTAGCTTCGACTAATAATGGAATATCATCAACATAAGAAAAACCTGATGTTTCTCCATTACCCTCTCCTCGAGCATAACATATTCCGTTAATTCTATATTCATTTCCATCTAAATATATTTTTCTTCCTTCTACTGTAACATTTTGAGAAAAAATATTAGTTGAAGAAAATATTAAAGTAAAAAACAAGTAAATATTTAAAATTATCGAATAAAATTTCATAGTATTATTTTTTATTGTATCTAAATATAGATATAATTTGGATATATTTTTTTATATTAAAATATTGATAAGTAATTCCTTTATTCATTAAAAAAAAAATTGAAAATTAACTAATTGACTAATAATAATTTAATTATTATCAATTTTTTACTACAACGATTAAGTTAAAAAATTGTAATACTTTTGTACATATGAAAACAAAAAAACAAATTGTTAAAGATTGGCTACCAAGATACACTGGAGTTGAATTAGATAAATTTGGAGATTTTATTCTACTTACAAATTTTCAAAAATACGTTGATGAATTTGCAAAAATAAATAACATTACAATTGATGGGGAAGATAAAAATATGCCTTCAGCAACTCATGAAAATATTACAATTATAAATTTTGGAATGGGAAGTCCAAATGCAGCAACTGTGATGGATTTATTAGTCTCAATAAAACCTAGTGCAGTATTATTTATTGGTAAATGTGGGGGATTAAAAAAAAGAATTAAAATTGGTGACTTTGTATTACCTATTGGTGCAATAAGAGGAGAAGGTACTTCTAACGATTACTTTCCAATCGAAGTCCCTGCAATGCCTTCCTTTTCCCTTCAAAGGGCAATATCTTCAGCTTTAAAATATCAAAAAATTGATTATTGGACTGGTACAGTTTTTACAACAAATAGAAGAGTATGGGAATTTGATTCTAAATTTAAAAATTATCTAAAGAAAATAAGAGCTTATTCAATTGACATGGAAACCGCTACTCTGTTTACAGTTGGTTTTCATAATAGAATACCAATTGGTGCATTATTATTAGTTACAGATCAACCTATGATTCCAGATGGAATAAAAACTCAAGCAAACGATGATGTAAACTCTGCATTATTTGACAAAAAACATCTAATTCTTGGAATAGAATCCTTAAAGCAAATAATGAATAATGAGGACACTGTAAGACATCTTAAATTTTAATGTATAAAATTTAAATTAATCTTCACAGTATTGTTCATTGATTTCTTCAAGCATTTCCTCTGATTGTATAGTCATGGTTATTAAATCATTTCCAGAGTCATATGTTATTGATATTGGATAGACAACCTCAAAGTCATCATCACAATCAACACTATTACAATTATTATCTATAAACCACTGATCTATATACTCCCATAATGATTGCTCATCATCACTATTAAATACAACTCCATTGGGATCTTCGATTGAAATTGGAAATACTAATTCACCACATGTATAATCAGAAAACATATCCTCTTCACCACCGTTATCATCCCAATCACCTCCATCATTATCAGTACAATAATCTTCAATATATTGCTCCATTTCTTCTTCAGAATAGATTATCAATGTTTCCATTTGATCATTTGATTCAGAAAAATATTCAACAGTTAATGGAAACACTATTTCAAATTCCAAATTACTATCAGGATTATTGTCATACCAAGTCTCTATGTGTTCAATTAATGAACCTTCGTCTTCAAAAGAAAAATTTTCTCCTTCTGGACTTTCTATTGTAACAGGGTAAACAAGGTCAACACAATCAAAACCAAACCAATTATCTTCTTCATCCTCACACATTTCAAAATACATTTCTAATTCTTCATAATTATTGATTTCAACAATTTCTTCATATTCAGAGTTATTATCATTTTCAAAATAAAAAATAATATTTATTGGAAAATTAATCTCTGGTAAATTCCCTTCATCTCCCATTTCATAGTATTGTTCAATTCCTTCATAGAGTTCGTCTTCATTTGATATAGTCACAATACTACCATCAGATAAATTTACAGAAATAGGAAATTCTACATCAAAACACATACTCTGATCCCATTCATCAAATTCATCCTCAAAATCATTAGATAAAAGCTCACCGTCATTATCAAAATATATATTCATATTTGTAAGTAATGAAATGAGAGATCTATTAGATCTATTCATTAAAACTTCATAGCCATAGTTTTCTGCATGAAAAATTGACTGAACAATTGCATAATTAAAAGTTTCAGAAATGATTGATTGAGAAATATTAGGCATTTCAGAAAGTGAAACTTCTTGCTTGTTATTATCAGCTTTAATTAGTTCTATCAATTGAGAATCAGTAAGATCTTGGAACTGATCTATGGATTCGTTGTTATCAGAACAACTAATGATAAAGAAAGAAAGTAGTGTAATATAGAAATATTTCATAATGTAGATATTATTACTGTTATATCAATTTTTGTACCAAAGTTTAAAAAAATTATTTTTTATTTATTGAATATTTACCAGGGCCCATTAAAAATATTATTAAAAACCCTACAAAATATAACAAGGCAAGTTCTTTATTTTTAAATGGATCGTTTAAATGAACTATAAAAATGGCAACTAACATGGTAACTATAGGAAGAGTTGAAAATAATTTTGCCTTATATCCAATTATTATAAAAATAGGAGCTATAAATTCTGCAATAACTGCAATTATCAAAGTTGGTAATTCTCCAATACCAATCGGGTTTCCAAAACTTGGATTGGCAGAAAACAAATCCAATAACTTAGGATATCCATGAGTCATCATAGATAATGAAAAAACAATTCTTGTAATTAATAATGTGATGTTAGTATTCATTTTTTTTAAATATATTTAGGGTAAATGTACAATTTTAAATTTTTTTTATAAATTTTAATTAACTAAAGATTATGAAACGTAGAAATTTTATTTATAGTAGCGGGCTTGCACTAGCAGGATTATCTTCAATTAATATGTTTGGTAGAAAAATTTTAAATGATTCAAATTATTCTTCTAATAGGCCTATATTATCCAATAGAACATTTACTAGTGAGGCAGTTGAAAATTTAATAAATAAAGTTAAAAAAGAAATATCCGATAATCAACTTTCTTGGATTTTTGAAAATTGCTATCCAAATACACTTGACACTACGGTCGACTATGAAATTATAGACAATAAACCCGACACCTTTATCATAACAGGTGATATAGATGCAATGTGGCTTAGAGATTCAACAGCTCAAGTTTGGCCATACCTACCTCTTATTAATGAAGATGAAAAGTTAAAAAATTTAGTAAAAGGACTAATTAACAGACAAGTTAAATGCATTTTAACTGACCCATATGCTAATGCATTTTATAAAGACCTTACAAAAGTATCTCAATATAATGGAGATATACCAAACCCAATACCTGGAGTTCATGAAAGAAAATGGGAAATAGACTCTTTATGTTATCACATTAGACTTTCCTATGAATATTACATATTAACCGGAGATAATTCAATTTTTGATAATAATTGGAAAAAATCAATTGATCTAATTTTAAATACATTACAGGTAGAGCAAAGAAAAAATGGTAAATCTCCTTACCTATTTATAAGAAATGGAAATCAAATGATTGATGCGCCTGTTTTTAACGGGACGGGTAGACCTTTAAAACCTAATGGTTTGATTGCTTCAATGTTTCGTCCATCTGATGATGCTACTTTATTTGGATTCTTAATACCATCCAATATTTTTGCTATGATTTCTCTAAGACAAGTCGCAGAGATTTACAAAAAAGAAAATATTAATAATTTAATTTCTATAAAGTGTAATGATTTTGCAAATGAAATTGAAATAGCTTTAGAAAAATTCGCTATTCATGATCATTTAGATTTCGGAAAAATGTATGCTTATGAAATTGATGGATATGGAAATAAATTATTCATGGACGATGCTAACGTACCTTCTTTAATGTCTTTAGCATACCTTAACAATAGTTTTAGAGATAACCCTCTTTATTTAAACACTAGAAAATTTTTAATTAGTGAAAATAATCCCTATTTCCTCAAAGGAAAAATAGCTGAAGGACAGGCTAGCCCGCATACAGGCAAAGAAAAAATATGGCCTATGGGTATAATTTTAAGAGCAATGACTAGTAATGATGATAATGAAATAAAAAAATGTTTAAAAATGCTTATAAATACACACGATAATACAGGATTTATGCATGAAGCATTTCACAAGGATAATCAATCTGATTTTAATAGATCTTGGTTCGCATGGGCGAATACACTTTTTGGAGAATTAATTATTAAATTATACAATGAGAGACCTCATCTTTTAAAATATAATTACAGTTAATTATTTTTTAACAAACTTCAGGTTTTTTAAAAACCCATTATTACCTCTTATCTTAATAATATACATACCTACTTCAAGATTAGCTGTATTATATTGAATATTCTTAGTACCTGTACTTAAAAATCCATCATGTAAAATATTTAATCTAACACCTCTTAAATCATATAATTCAAAAATATATTTTTCAGAATTATTGTTATTTATATTTATATGAATATTATCAGTTGCAGGATTTGGCCATAAAACTACTTTCATAAGTTCAAAAGAATCATTAATACTGGCAGTTGGCGAATTATGTTCGTTAGGACTTCCAAATTCATTAAAATTAGTCCAACTTTCTGCTAAACTATTGTCTAATGATGGATTAATCAGTTCCAAAGTATATCCATCTCCGTTTCCTAAGTCAGGCCATGGTGAGGAGGAAGTGTAATAAACCTCGTCTTGAATTACCATTTCAGAATTAAATATTCGAACAGCATCAGAACTTGATGATAAACCAAAATCAAATTCACCCAAGTAATCATTTAATTGAGTAAATGAGCTTGAAAAATCATTAATATCTTTTACTACAACTAAAAAACTGAAGGGTTCAATAATTGTATTTTCTGGAAAGATAAATGTATTAGTATCATTATTGTCAGACAAAATCCAGTTTGAAATATCCATAGTAGATGAATTAGGATTATATAGCTCAATCCAATCATCAGCATTAAAATTATTTGAAGATTTATAGTTTATCTCGTTGATTACAATATTTAATTCACTAGGATTTTGATCTTCAATAAAATTAGCTTTTATCTCCATCGAATCTTCAACATTAACTGTAATTTCTTGCTCAGTAGAATCTATATCTCCACTCCAATGAGAAAAAGCATAGCCAAATTCTGGAACTGCTTTTAAAGTAATTGGAACCTCTTCGAAATAATCACCATTCCATGCAATTTTTTGTACTTTTAAATTGTTATTTACCTTGATAAAGCCATGGTCAGGAGTATTATTTTCTAATAACACATTATAATAAGCAGGTAAATCTAGTTCTTCTAAAATATGATCTTTTGCAAAACTTGGTCTGTTTGTTGCAAAAGTCATCATATGCTGCACATAATTATATGGATCATCGCTACTATTCCATCTATCCAAATGATTAGGGATTTCTTCTACTATATTTTCATAAAGATTATTAATATATTCAACTAGATCAGCTGGCAAAAATCTAGAGTTCATTTCATCAGCATATCTATTAACAAACTTATTTCTAAATTCAGTATTTTCAACTAATCTTCTTAAAAGAAGTGTAGCCCAAGGAGCATTAGCCCAATTTGTTTGATTTCCTGAGAGAACAAAATCTAAAGTATTTCTCATAAAATGATTATTCACATCCCATGCCCACCATTCACCAGAGAATGAAAAATCAGTATCATATAAAATCCACCTCCATTTACCACCATCACTTTTCCAAAATTTAATATTATTTCCCGGCCAATCTTGATTATCACCATATATTTGGATAACATTATATATGATAAAATTATCTATATCAATTTGAGATTTCACATAATTGTAGTTTGCAGGAATAGCTAAGCTATTAGAAGATATAAAATTTCTTAAATTTAAATAATCTTCATTAGTTCCTTGAACAATTTCAGCATTATTAGTTAAAATATCAATATCATCTGGATCTACATTTGCCTTAGAGGCTAAGAAATGTTCATTTACCTTTTCTCTAATATTATATATCCCCCAATAATTACCATTAATGTATGAAGCAATTGATCGATGACTTTGAAATTCTAAACCTGAACCTGTCATTATACTCGTTGTAAAAATATCTTTGATTTGACTTTTAAGCCAATCATTTCCTGAATTTCTTAAAATTATTGATTGAAAACTTGAATAATTCAGGTCAGAGAAAAAAGGATAATCAAACTCTGAATCTCCATACTGGCCTCTAGCAAAAAACGCAAAAGATTTTTGGGCATTACCTCTACTGTACGCACCAAATATTTTAATTCCAGCATTGAATCCAACCTCTAAATTACCTTGAACATCATATAGTGAAAAATGAGCAGGCCTTTCCCAGTCTTGCCAGAAATTTGCTCCAAAATATGGAAAACCACTATCAGCATCATCTCCTAATTCATAAATACCATAATCATTATCAAATAAATTAAATGGATCTGAAACTATTGAAACAAAAGGTAAGTTTGGATTAATATTAAACAAATAAGATCTAGAATCTGATATTCCAGGAATATAATTATTTTTAAAAATTTTTGCTCTTACAATTGTAGTTGAATTAATAGTAATTGGATTATTATAATAATTTGAAGTGTTTGTGGGCTCAGTAGCATCCAAAGTATATCTAATATACTCTCCGCTTTGATTACCACTTAAACTTAAATTAATTGAATTACTTAATGATCCTCCATCATTTGAAAAAATTACATTTGAGCTAATTACTCCTTGAGATTCCTGTGTATCATTTGCTTCATTAGGAGTTGGAGTTAAAAAATAAGCTAATTCATTCGTAACTGTAGAAACTCCTACAGAAATATCAGTTTGTAGATTCTCGAATGTTAAAGAATCAATAATATCATTTTCTGGATTAGTTAAATAAATCGATTCGCCACCCGAGGATATTTTAAAATCAGTATGCAATGTAGTATTATCATATGCAAACTGAAGTATTTCAGGTGGATCAATACCAATAGAATTATCTTCAGAGTATAATGCAGTTAAGAAAGGAATAATTGTCAAATCTGAAGATGTTTCAGAAACATTATGAGCTTGTATACTTAAGGTATTGGTGCCTTCAACTAAAAATTCTTCATAATTATTTATAATAAATCTATCAGGAAATCCACCACTATACATCTGAGCTTCATGATCTGAATTAGTAGTAGCATCGAAAGCAGGTGGAGAACCATATATATTAGCTCTTGCTACCTCATTTCCGTTTATATAAGCTACAAAACCATCGTCATAATCAATATCTAATATTAAACCGATAATTTGATCTAAATTAGAAATAGTAAAATCTTTTCGAATATACACTGAACGAGTTCCATAATTTAAAACAGTAGAGTCATCTCCATCACTATAACCAAATCCAGAATATCCAGTAAACCATGAATTATCATTATAATTAATTTCAGTCCAAGTATAAGGAACTGATGAAGTGGGTACTATATATTTAAAGCTATCTCCTTGAAAAATTAAAGTTCTAGGATATGTGAGTTGACCACGATTTTTTCCAGAAGCCCAAAGAATCATATACTCATCTGCATTCAGGGTAATTTCTGGAAATATCCAAGGGTTATCATCATTTTCTTCATCTGAAATACCCCAGTTCCCCAAATTAATATTTGTGGCACCAAAATTATATAATTCAATCCAATCAGGTGTATCTCCGTCTTCATCGGATAATATTGTATTTGATGCAACAACTTCATTTATTCTAATATCTTGTGAAAAGATTTGAAAGCAGGTCAGTAAAAAAAATAATTTAAATAATTTCATCAATTAAGTAAATGGTTGAAAATTTTTATGAGTATTAGAAAAAATATTTTAAAAACGTTTTCCAATAGAAATATTTGCTCTTCCACTAGCAGCTGACCTATCAAAAGAGTCAGTTGAATCATCGTATAATAAATTTCTACCTACACCAAGTAAAAGTTCAAATGTGTATCCGTTTCTATTTATCCACTTTTTCCCTACTGCTAAACCAAGAGCCATATCAAAGTAATTATCTTCATCGTAAGTATTTGAGGTTTCATTATATTTTTCAGCATCCCCAAAAGCAAACTTTGTAAAAATTTCTGCAAAAATTCCATAACCTCCATAATCTTCAGACTCTAAAAAATAAAATCTATAATAAGGTGTAATAGCAAAATTATCATTCCAATCAGAATCATTTCCACCAAGATTTAAGAAAAGTGTAGATCCAAAAGCAGTTGAAGAATTATTTACTTTTTCATAACCAACCGAAAGTGCAGGAAAAACAAGTAAATCTAGAAAGTCAACTTTAAATTCATTTTTACCAATTTTATTTGAAAATTCTTCAATTTGAGTATTGGTTTTAATAACCTCAACTCTTTGTATATTGTCCTGGGAATAAGATGTTAAAGAAAGTATAAAGAATAATATTAATAAGTTTTTCATAATAATTTAATTTAATTTTGTTAATATATTTAGCAAAGGTAAAGTTAAATATGTAGGTAAAAAAATTATTTAGATTTATTCTAAATAATTTTTTTACCTACTATCTTTTACTTACAAATGTATAATTATTTTTTTGATCAAATAACAATATAAAATGAAATTAAATAATGTAATTTTTCTGATTTTATTATTTGCAAATCTAAACGCATGTAAATCTACCTATCCTACAAAATCAAAATACTCAAGTAAGCCTTTTATAATTGAAGATATTCCAAATCATCCAAACTTTAACGAACTAAAATCATGGGCTGCACACCCCGAGCTTAAAGATAGTCCAATAGATAAGTATAAAAAAGAAAACACAAAAGTTGATGTTTTTTATATTTATCCAACAGTTTTAAGTGAAACTTCTAATACAGACTGGAATGCAGATATATTTGATGATAAGTTAAGAGAAAATGTAAGAAATATAGCTATAAAATACCAAGCATCTGCTTGGGCTGATCACTCTAGGGTCTATAGTCCTTTTTACAGACAAGTTCACTACAGAGCATTTTTTGAGCCATTTACAGAAAATGGTGGTAGAGCAGCTTACGAAATTGCTTACAAGGATGTGAAAGATGCATTTGAATACTATTTAAAAAACTATAATAATGGAAGGCCAATAATAATTGCAGGACATAGTCAAGGATCAGGACATGGAGCAAGAATATTAAAAGACTATTTTGATGGAAAAGAACTTCAAAAGCTACTTGTAGCTGCATATTTAATTGGAACTAATTTAAAAGAAAAAGAATTTGAAACTATTAAACCTATGTATAATCCATCTGAAATAGGAGGCTTTGTTAATTGGAATAGTTATAAAAAAAATAAAAAACCTAGGTTAAATAAAGATCCAGCTTATAATTCTTGGAAAAACAATAATGTAGTTGTAAATCCAATAACTTGGGATAAGCAAAGGTATTCTAAAATTGAAAACCATAAAGGAATATTATATTATAATGAAAAAATTTATCCAAAAAGTATTAAAATTGAAGTAACTAATGGAATGCTTTGGGTTAGTCCGCCTAAAAAGTTGCCAAATAGAATATTTTTAAAGTTTATAAGAAACCTTCATTTTGGAGATATTAACTTATTTTGGGAGGATATTAGACAAAATTCAATATTAAGGACTAAAAATTACTTAAAAATCAAAAAATAAATATTTTTTTTTACTCTGAGATATATCAGTAAAAAATCAAAAAAAATAATAATTTTATTAGAGATTAAAAGTGGAATTTTAAAAAAAGTTATTGATAAAGTAGTCATTTATCAATATTACAGAGTAAAAACTTGTTTTTTAAGAAAAAAAAAGCCATATTTATGTATTAATAATTTAAAAAACTATAAATAATGGGTTATTCACACCAAAACAGTAAAGGAAAAACTTACTTTTTACACTCTAAAGATGTAGAGTTAAAAGGAGGAAGACAACAAACAATTTATTATTTCGCTAAAGATCAAAGAGCTGAAGCTTGTGATTTGCCTGCTGGAAAGCAAGTAATCGAAAACACTAAAACTGGTCTTCCATTTTTAAAAGGAAAATAATATCAACTAATTTATTTTAGTATTTAAAAAACCCTCAATTGAGGGTTTTTTTTATTTTTATAATTAACGAATCTATTCAATAATATATATTTGCATAAAATTAATTATATATGACTTTATTATTAATGGCTGCTGGAAGTGGTAGTAGATATGGAAAATTAAAACAATTTGATGAATTGGGACCTAATGGAGAATTTTTATTAGAATTTAGTATATACGATGCAATCAAAAATGGGTTTGATCATATTGTAATAGTTACGAAAAAAGAAAATCAAGAATACTTGTTAAATTATTTAGAACAAAGAATTCCATCTAATATAAAATTAGATGTAGTAGTACAAGAAATTAGTGATATACCAAAAAAAATAAATATTAAAAATTCGAGAATAAAACCATGGGGAACTGCTCATGCAGTTTGGTCAGCTAGAAAAGTAATTAAATCAAGTTTTGTCATAATTAATGCTGATGATTATTATGGATCTGAATCTTTTAAACAAGCTGGTAATTACCTACGTGATAAAAAATCAAATTCATCCTACGCTTTGGTGACCTATAAACTTGGAAAAACTCTTTCTGATTTTGGTTCAGTCTCCAGGGGAATATGCAAAGTTGATAATGGAAAGTTATTATCAATTGTTGAACATACTAAAATTAACGAATCTAAAAATCAAATCATTGATGAAGAATCAGGAAATACATTAAATAAATCTGATGATGTATCAATGAATTTTTGGATATGTAATACCGATATTTTTAATTACATAGAAAACTATTTCAAAAACTTTCTTCTAAATGAAGATAATTTAGAAAAAAATGAAATTTATCTTCCATTTATTGCTCAGCAAATGATGAAAGAAAAAATTATTGATATTGACACAATTAAATCTGATAGTGATTGGTTTGGAGTTACCTATTTAGAAGATAAGGAAAATGCAGTTAATTCTTTAAAATCATATACAAATAATAATAATTATCCAAGTCCAATTTGGAGTTAAACTTGAATAATGAATAAAAACACAATTATTTCCGCATTATCTAATTTTGGAATAATTGATGGTAAACCAAATATAGAATTAATTTCTACTGGCTATATAAATCAATCTTATAAAGTAACTACCAAGTATAATTTAAAATACATACTCCAAAAATTAAATACCAATGTATTTAAAAATGTTGATCATATTTTTTTTAATTTACATTTATTAGAAAAAAATAAAATTAATATCGGAGTTGAGTTTGTGAAAACATCTTTAAATAATTTATACCATAAAGATGTTGATAATAACATTTGGAGATTGATGGTGTATAAAGATGGAAGCTTTACTTATAATTCAACAACTGATCAACAAGTAGCTTATGAATGTGGAAAAGCATTAAGTTATTTTTTTTATAAAACTAGAAAATTAGATTCTAAACAATTTAAAAAAATTATTCCAAATTTTCATAATCTGTCTTTTAGACTACAAGAATTTAATTCAGCTTTATTAAACACAAAAATTAGTTTAGCAAATTGTCAAAATGAGATTGATTTTGTCCATTCGTATAAAAATAAATTCGATGACATATACAATGATCCAGTTATAAGAATATGTCATAATGACTCAAAACTTAATAACATATTATTTAGTAATGAAAACAAATCGCTTTATTTAATTGACTTAGATACAATTATGCCAGGACAACTATTATTTGATTTTGGAGATTCTTTGCGAACAATTGTAAATCCAGTTAACGAGGAAGAATTAGATTTAAGTAAGATTAATTTTAATAAGGCCATGTTTACTTCATTTTTAAATGGTTTTGCTCCTATTATAAAGTACCTAAGTAAAAATGAAATTAAGAATCTATATTTTGGAGTGTCATTGATGCCATACTTACATGGTTTGAGAATGTTAACAGATTATATAAACGGAAATAAATATTTCAAAGTAAATTATAAAAATCAAAATTTAGATCGATGTAAAAATCTATTTAGATTTTCTAAGCTAGCTTATAGTAATAATGATTTTATGAGAAAGTCAATTAATGATTTAGTCGATAGAGTCTAAAATTACTAATGAGTTCCTATTTTCATTCCAACTATTTATACCCTCATTAAAATCATAAATATCTGTAAACCCAAGAGATTTTAGAATGTGTGCTGACTTGTAACTTCTATTTCCAGATTTACAATAGACAACAATAGTCTTTGACTTGTCCAATGAATCTATAGAAGAAATAAAAGTAGACTTAAAAAAATCATAATTTATAGCACCTTTAATATGACCAGATTTATATTCTTTTATGTTTCTAACATCTATTAATTGAATATCCTCAGATTTTTGTAATTTAACTAAATCATTATAAGAAATAGACTTTATTTCATTATTATAATATCTTGCCATAAAAGCTCCTAAAAAAAACATTAAAGCTAAACCAAAAATTATTAGACCTAATCTTGTAATTCGTTTGTTTTTCATATTATAAATATAAATTTATTGAAAAATTGGGCCATTCCAATTACTAAAACCCCCGAGAAGATTATATGTTTTTTCAAATCCTAGTTGTTCCATTATCGCACATGCTTGAGCACTTCTGGCTCCTGCTTTACAATAAACAAAATAAGATTTAGATTTATCTAATTTTTTAATTTTCTCTAAAAAAATAGAGCTCTCATATATGTCAATATTAATTGCATTTGGGATAATACCTTCTTCAACTTCGTGATTTGTTCTAACATCCAATATTATAGAGTTATTATCTTCTAAATATTTTTTTTTCCAATCAAACTGATTTAAATCCATAACTAAAATTTTATAGTGCATCCAATGGCACGAGTTTCTTTAACTTTAATTTCTTTATCTGAGATTAGAGAATTAATAGCATTCTCAAGATATTTAATTTTAACTAAATTAGAATCTTTATAATTATCATCAATTGCTCCAATATAAACCACTTCATTTCCTTTTTCAGTTACATGTAATAAATAAGTATGAGGAGTCTTTGTTGCACCATATTGAGGATATACATTTTGTCCTTCGTCAATCAAATAAGGAAAGGTATAATCTTTATCTATTGCAGCAATTTTCATTTTTTCAAAACTATCTCCAGGCTGAATTATAGGGTCATTTGGCATGATAGCTATAACTGGAAAACCTAGAGGCTCATATTTAATATTTAAATCATTTATTCTCTCATCATATTTATTAGCGTAAGGACAAGTATTACAAGTAAATATGATTATAAATCCTTTCACATTTTCATAATCAGAAAGTGATATCATTGTATTATCTATGTTTTTTAAATAAAAATCTGAAGCTATATCACCAATTTTATAGCCTTCATTTGCATATAGAAAATAATTTGTGAAAAATAAAACTAATAAAAAGTGAATAAATCTATTCATTCTGTAAATTTATAAAATTATTAACTTCTTTCTCTAATTCATGAAAAGTAAAAACTTTTGGATAAAAGGCTCTTAAATTTTTGTTATATATAATTGTGGCTGGAATTGCTCCATCCCAATCTTTGTCAATGGCAGGAATCCATGTATTCATATCTTTGTCGTCTAAAACAATAATTCTAGAATCTATTTTATTTTCAATAATAAAAGGTTTAAGCCTTGATTCAAATTGAGATGGAAAATCTAAGGAAACTAAAATAACTTCAACACCTAGTTTTTTATAATCTTTATTTATTTTTTCAAAATATGGCAATTCTTTGATACAAGGGGCGCACCAAGTTGCCCAAAAATTAATTACATATATTTTATTGTCATCAAATTGTAAATATTGCTTAAAGTCATCAAAATCTAAAACTTCTAAATTAACATCAGTTAATTCAGATCCTACATCGAAAGAACAAGCTACTTCTACAGCTTTAGCAAATTCTTCTGCTTTTGCTTTATAGCTAGCTTCGATAGCTGCTTTTTCTTGAGATTCAATGTCAGTTAAAGTGTCTCCTTTTTTGTTTAAATCACAAACTTTTTTAGCGTCAACCTGCATTGCATCAGGTTTAGTTTCACAAGAAGTTACAAAGATCATTAATACAAAAAATAATGAAGTAATTTTAAATAATTTTTTCATACAATTTAAAACTTAAATTATCTTTTGAAGATTAGATTATCTTGTGAAGATTAAATTTGATGAAGTTGATAATTTATCAGAATATAAATATCCGTCAGATGAAAAACTTTTTAATCCTTCAATGGTATCAATATTGTTATCAATAATAAATCTAGCCATCATTCCTCTTGCTTTTTTTGAAAAAATAGCAATAGTTTTATAGTCGCCATTTTTGAATTGTTTAAAATTTGCAGTTATCATTGGAGTTTTTAAAACTTTTGTATCTATTGCCTTGATATATTCATTACTGGCTAGATTTAAAAATAATTCTCCTTCATTTAATTCTTGATTTATAGAGCTAGTGACCTTTACTTTCCAATATTCATATAGATTTTTATTTCTGCCAATAGAAAGTTTTGTTCCCATTTCTAATCTGTATGGCTGAACTAAGTCTAATGGTTTTAAAATTCCATATAGTCCTGAAATAATCCTAACTGTTTTTTGTAATAAATTAATTTTATCTTCAGAAATAGTATAAGGATCAATACCTTTATAAACATCACCATTAAAAGCATAAATAGCTTGTCTAGCATTGGTAAATGAAAAAGGTAAGTTCCACTTTTGATTTCTTTGATAATTTAATTCTCCAAGGTGGTCAGAAATACTCATTAAAGCACATAATTCCCTTGGGGATTTATGTCTTAAAATATTATTTATATTTTTTGCCTCTGCTAAAAAACAAGATTGAGTAAATTCTTTTGTAGGTAGATCAGAGGTGTAATTTAAAGACTTAGCTGGAGATATTACTAATTTCATTATTAATTATTTTATATAAATTTACAAACCATTAAAATAACTTACAATAAAAAAATTGTAAAATTACATTTGATGTTTAGCGTATGAATCCCATTTTTTTAAACATTCTTTCATATCAACAGGTAAATCTGAATTAAATTCAACAAATTGATTAGTTTTAGGATGAATAAAACCAAGAGATTTTGCATGAAGAGCTTGTCTAGGTAATACTTTAAAACAATTATCTACAAATTGTTTATATTTTGTAAATGTAGTTCCTTTTAAAATCAAGTTTCCACCATATGTTTCATCATTAAAAAGAGTATGTCCTATGTATTTCATATGTACTCGAATTTGATGAGTTCTACCTGTTTCTAAGTTACAACTAACCAAAGTAACATAGCCATATCTTTGAATAACTTTATAATGAGTAATTGCGTTTTTACCCGATTGACTATCATGGTTATGGAAAACTATATTTTGAAGCCTATTTTTAGGATTTCGACCAATAATCTCATCAATTGTACCAGAATCTTGTTTAACATTTCCCCAAACCAATGCAATATATTCTCTTTTACTTGTTTTTTTTGCAAACTGATCAGAGAGTTTTGTCATTGCATTCTCATTTTTAGCGACAACTAATAGCCCACTTGTATTTTTATCAATTCTATGCACTAAACCAGGTCGATTAGAAGAATTATTTGGAAGATTATTGAAGTGATAGACTAACCCATTAATTAAAGTACCAGTTCGATTACCATGACCAGGATGAACAACCATACCAGCTGGCTTATTCAAAACTAAAATATCATCATCTTCAAAAATAATATTTAAATTAATATTTTCAGGAACTATAATGTTTTCTTGTGGGGGATGTTCAAATAATACTTTAATATTATCATTGGGTTTAACCTTGTAATTTGACTTAACTATAGATCCATTTACATGGATACTTCCTAATTTTGCAGCAGCTTGAATTTTAGATCTAGTTGCATTTTCAACAAAATTCATTAAATATTTATCAATTCTCAATGGCTCTTGACCCCTCTCAACAAAAAATGAATAATGCTCATATAGAGATTTAGAGTTTTCCATTTCCAAGTGTTAAATTGATAACGGAATTTCTAAGTAACAAATCTCCCTCCTTTAATTTCTCTTCTTTAAAACTAATTTCAATAACCTCATTTTTTCCAATATCATCAACATAATTAATTTTTCCAATAACAAATCCTGAGGAAATAAGCATTTGTTCAGCTTGTCTTACAGTTGTTCTAATAATATTAGGAATCTTAACTCGATTATAATTTGAAGGATTAATAGTTAGATATATTTTTCTGTTTTTTTTAACATTTGCATTAAAAATAGGTTCATGATCAATAACAGAAAGTGGCTTGTAACTTGAATTATAACGTGCAGAATCAATTACCTCATATCTAAGTGATAGTTTATTTAACTCCTCTTCAACTTCAGTAATAGTTTTTCCAACTAAATTTGGAACAACAATATTCTTTCCATGTAAAGTTATATATTGAAGATAAGTAAATACACCTAAAATCAATATTGATGATAAGATCAACAAATACAGTATTTGTTTGTAAAATGTTTTGGATAATAAAAATTTTATAAAATTCATTTTTTTTAATAAAAAGTAAAATTAAGCATTTTTAAATTTATTTTTTTTTATTAAGAATAACATTTATATATTGATTTATATAATTTTTAAAAGTGAAAAAAAATATTGCTATAATTATGGGTGGTTACACCAGTGAAAATGAAATATCTTTTAAAAGTGGTAATACAGTCTATGATGTATTAGACAAAAAAAAATATAATTGTTTTAAAATTCATATTCTTAAAGATAAATGGATTTACGTTAATGGTTTAAATGAAATTGAAATTAACAGAAAATCCTTTTCTGTTCAACTACAAAATAAATTAATAAAATTCGATTGTGTTTTTAATGCAATTCATGGAGCTCCAGGTGAAAATGGAGAAATTCAAGAATATTTTAAAAGATTAAATATTCCACTAACTGGCTCTGACTCATTTCAATCTAAAATTACCTATGATAAGATTGAGTGTTTAAATTTTCTCAAAAAATATAATATTAATACAGCTAAATCATATGTAATTAGAAAAGGTGATTCAATTGATATAAAAAAAATAATTAATAAAATTGGATTACCATGTTTTGTAAAAGCTAGTAAAAGCGGAAGTAGTTACGGAGTATCTAAGGTATTTAAAGAAGAAGGTTTTTTAAAAGCAGTTGAAATAGCATTTAAAGAAGATTCAAATGTTTTAGTCGAAGAGTATCTTGATGGTATTGAGATTTCCGTAGGAGTTATTAGTTTTAAAAATGAAATTATTTGTTTACCAATAACAGAAATAGTAAGTGATAATGATTTTTTTGATTATGAGGCAAAATACAATGGACAGTCTCAAGAAATAACTCCAGCTAGAATTTCAGATGATATGACTAAAAGTGCAATTATAGAATCCAAAAAAATATATTCAATTTTAAAACTAAGAGGATTTTCAAGAAGTGAATTCATATTTAAATCTAATATTCCTTATCTACTTGAGGTTAATACAGTTCCAGGATTAACAAAACAAAGTATATTACCTCAACAACTAAAATTAGCTGGAATCGAATTAGAAGATTTATTTGATAATGCAATTGAAGAAGCAATAAATTAATTTTTATAATTTTACAGTATGAAAAAAGCAGTATTTCCGGGTTCATTTGATCCGCTTACATTGGGTCATTGTGATATAATTGATAGAAGTGTTGATCTTTTTGATGAGATAATAGTAGCTATTGGAAATAATGAATCCAAAGAATGTATGTTTACTATTGAAGAAAGAAAAAAATTTATTACAACCAATTATCTAAATGAAGCAAAAATTAAGGTAATGGAATACAAAGGTCTAACAGCAGAATTTTGTAAAAAAGTTAAAGCTGATTTTATTCTAAGAGGACTTAGAAATCCTGCAGATTTTGAATTCGAAAAAGCTATAGCACAAACTAATAGAAAGTTAACTGGAATTGATACAGTTTTTTTCTTAACATCTGCAAAAAATTCTTTTATCTCTTCATCAATTGTTAGAGAAGTAATAACTAATAATGGAGATTACACTAAACTAGTTCCTTATTGCGTTAGAAAAGACTATTTTTAAAATAATAATTTAATATTAGGGAAAGAATTTAACTTTACTTTTTCTAAATCATTTACTCCTACCCAACTTACATCATAAATACCTTCATCTATTTGAGGAATAAATTTGCCACTATAGTCTGAAAACATTTCAAACCAGTGAGTAGTCTTAAGTTTAAATTGATTATTTCTTTTAAATATATGATAAGTAATTTTTAAAGGCTTAGTTATAACTACATTGCTAATTGCTGTTTCTTCAATAACTTCTCTAATAGCGGCTTGATTAACAGTTTCATTCTTTTCAACTTTTCCTTTTGGAAGGTCCCATTTATTATTTCGAAAAATAAATAAGGTTTCATTCTTAGAATTTATAATTTTACCTCCTGCAGCAACAACATTCGGTATTAATTTTAAAAATTTCTTCATTAATTTATCCTTGTTTTTATGATATAAATGAATAGATTTTATTTTTTTTTTGTTTAGAACTTTAATAATATCATCAATTGTTACACTTTTTAAATTTAACGTTATAAAATCAGTCTCTTCTTCAATTTTATCAGTTAACAGAATTGTTTTTTTCTTATAAAATATTTGATACATTTAAATATATTTGGTATGCAAACATATTAATTTTTATTAATTTTGTAATCATGCATTCAAATGATAATATTAAAATAACCATTGCAGAGAATTTATTAAAAATTAATGCAATTAAACTTAGCACAAAAAACCCTTTTAGATGGGCGTCAGGATGGAATTCTCCAATATATTGTGATAATAGAACAATTTTATCTTATCCAAATATAAGGAGTCAAGTAAGTAAAGCCTTATCAAATTTGTTAAATGAAAAATTTGGCAAACCTGATGTCATTGCTGGGGTAGCAACTGGAGCGATTGGAATTGGTATGCTAGTGGCTAATTTTTTGAATCTTCCTTTTATTTATGTAAGACCTGAAGCTAAAAAACATGGTAGAAAAAATCAAATAGAAGGAAAAGTTGATAGCAATCAAAAAGTTGTAGTTATTGAAGATTTAATCAGCACAGGTAAAAGCAGTATTAATGCTGTAGAAGCATTGAGAAATCAAAATATTGAAGTATTAGGAATGGTTGCAATTTTTACCTATGGGTTTGATATCTCTTACAACAATTTTAAAAGTCAAAAAATTAATTTAGAGACTCTTAGTGATTATAATACATTGATTGATGTAGCTTTGAAAAATAATTATATTTCACAAGATGAAGTAATTGAACTTGAATCATGGAATGAAAGCCCATCTACATGGATTAAAAACTAATTTACTAGTGATATCTCTTTAATTCCAAAACTAACTATTTTATTATCTTCAATTTCTAATACAAGTTTACCTAATTCATTAACACCTCTTATAAACCCAGAAATAACCTTCTGATTATCTAAAACAAAAGTAGATGGCTTATTTACTCTATAAATACTGTGTTTATATGTATCATTTAATAAATCAAGCCTTGATTTAAAAAAAAATGAAAGATAATATTGAATATTTTCATAAATTTTATTTATTATCTCTTCAATATTATAATTGACGCCCATAATTTTTTTTAATGAAGAAGCATTTGGTAAATTACTAAAATCAGTTTGATTTACATTTAATCCAATCCCAATGATAATGTCTTTAATTTTATTTTTATTTACCAAATTTTCTATTAAAATACCACAAACCTTTTTATTTCCTGACATAATGTCGTTTGGCCATTTTATTGAAATTTTTGGAATATTAAAATCATCTAATGTTTTTTTTATTGCCAAAGAAACGACAATTGATATATGAAATTGATTAATAAATCCTGCATAAGTATTTGATAAATAAAGACTACAAATCAGGTTTTTAGAATTTTTAGAATACCAAGATGATCCCATCTGTCCTCTTCCTTTGAGTTGATAATTTGCTGTGACTATAGTAAAGTTTTTTACTGACATTGAAGAAAGTAAACTCTTTAAATAATCATTAGTTGAATCAATGGCATCAAGTTTGATTATATTCATATAAATTAATTAAAAAAAGTATAACTTTACGCAAATTTATAATATATAAGTGATTAAGAAAAAAAATAATATTGATTCATTAATTTACAGTATCATTGCTGCAATAGAAGATATTAAAGGTAAAAAAATTAACATCCTAGATCTCAGAGATTTAGAAAATACAGTTTGTGATTATTTTGTAGTATGTGAAGGAAATTCAAACACTCAAGTTAATGCAATTGTAAATTCGATTCAAAAAAAAGTTAGCAAAGAATTAAAAGACAAACCATGGGGTATTGAAGGGAATGATAATGCTGAATGGGTATTAATGGATTATATTAATGTTGTTGTTCATGTTTTTCAAAAACATAAGAGAGATTTTTATGATATAGAAAGCTTGTGGGGTGATGCTAAATTAACTGAAATTATTTCTAAAAATTAATAAATAATTAAATGACAAATAAAAAAAACAAAAAAAATAATTCTAAATTCAATCCGTATTGGTTATACGGTGGTATAATATTTTTATTTATTGTAATTCAAATATTCTCAGGTGGAATTTCAAATACTTCTGCAAATCAAACTACACCATCAAAATTTTTTGAATATGTCGCTCTTGGAGATGTAGAGAAAATTGATATCATTAATAAACGTGAGATTAAAGTTTATTTAACTTCTGAAGCATTAACAAAAGATATACATAAAAACTCCGCTAAAACTAATTTCTCATTAACTGGAAGACCTGCAAATTATAGATTTGAATTTGGAGATTTACAAAATTTTGAAAATAGATTAAAAAAAGCTGAAGAAGAAAATAACTTCTCCATTGAAGTAAACTACCTTACAGAACAAAATATATGGGGAGACTTATTATTATCTATGCTACCTTTCATATTAATAATAGCAATTTGGATTTTTATAATGAGAAAAATGTCATCTGGAGGCTCTGGTGCTGGTGGTCAAATTTTCAATATTGGTAAATCTAAAGCTAAATTATTTGATGCAAAGTCTAATGTAAAAATAACTTTTAAAGATGTCGCTGGACTAGAAGGAGCTAAAGAAGAAGTTCAGGAAATTGTTGATTTCCTTAAAAACCCTACTAAATACACGTCTTTGGGCGGAAAAATCCCTAAAGGTGCTTTATTAGTTGGATCTCCTGGAACTGGCAAAACTTTATTAGCAAAAGCAGTGGCTGGTGAGGCTAAAGTTCCATTTTTTTCATTATCTGGTTCAGATTTTGTAGAAATGTTTGTTGGTGTAGGAGCATCAAGAGTAAGAGACCTATTTAAACAAGCTAAAGAAAAATCTCCATCTATTATATTTATTGATGAAATTGATGCAATTGGTAGAGCTAGAGGAAAAAGCAATATGACTGGTTCCAATGATGAAAGGGAAAATACGCTAAATCAACTTCTAACCGAAATGGATGGTTTTGGTACTAATACAAATGTAATAGTAATTGCTGCAACTAATAGAGCTGATGTTTTAGATAAGGCGCTAATGAGAGCTGGAAGATTTGATAGACAAATTTTTGTTGACTTACCCGATGTTAGAGAGAGAAAAGAAATATTTAAAGTTCATTTAAGACCCTTAAAAAAAGCTTCTAATTTAGATGTTGATTTTTTATCTAAACAAACACCTGGATTTTCAGGTGCAGATATTGCCAATGTTTGTAATGAAGCTGCACTGATTGCAGCCAGAAAAAATAAAAAAACTGTTGGAAAGCAAGATTTTCTTGATGCAGTTGATAGGATAGTGGGAGGATTAGAAAAAAAGAACAAAATTATAACTCCAGAAGAAAAAAGAGCTGTTGCTTTTCATGAGGCAGGTCATGCAACAGTTAGTTGGATGTTAGAACATGCCGCACCTTTAGTTAAAGTTACTATAGTACCAAGAGGACAATCTTTGGGAGCAGCATGGTATCTACCGGAAGAAAGATTAATAGTTAGACCAGAACAAATGTTAGATGAAATGTGTGCTGCCCTTGGTGGAAGAGCTGCTGAGAAAGTTATATTCAATAAAATTTCAACTGGTGCACTTAGCGATCTTGAAAAAGTTACTAAGCAAGCTAGAGCAATGGTTACAGTTTATGGATTGAATAGTAAAGTTGGTAATCTAACTTATTATGATTCTTCTAATGGTAATGATTATGGATTTACAAAGCCATATAGTGAAAAGACTGCTGAAACAATTGATAAAGAAATTTCTTCAATAATTGAAAAACAATATCAAAGAGCAATTAAAATTTTAGAAGACAATAAAGCAAAGCTTACTGAATTGGCAGAAGTATTACTTGACAAAGAAGTGATATTTAAAGATAACTTAGAGAAAATATTTGGAAGTCGCCCTTTTGACAAACAAGTGATAAATTCATAGTTGAATTCAATAAATTTATCAATTGAATTTATATATTTGAAATCAAGTAACTATTCAATTTTTGGAATTTTTTAAAAACATATTTAAAAAAAAAATAAAGAAAACTTCTTTATCAGACACTGATACTGAAAAAAGTAACTTTATGCCCGAAGTTAAAAAACCCACTGATGATAGATTTGTAAATAATTTCATTAATAATGGTGGGAAATTTTTATATTCCGAAACATTAAATGAAGCTAAAAAAAATCTTAAATTAATTTTCATAGAAAACTCTTGGGATGAATCTAATATACTTTGTCTAGATAATAATATTAAAACTCATTTTGATTTAAATTATTCTTTTAACAAAGTTTATACAGACAATGTTAACTGCTTAATCTCAAGTTGTGAATTTCTTATAGGTGATGATGGCTCAATATTAATTTCATCAAACCAAGTAGCTGAAACGAAATTAAATGATTTGCCAGATGATATAATCATCTTAGCCAAAACAGACCAGCTAATAAATAGCATAAGTGAAGGTTTAACTGGAATAAAAAATAAAAGCGAAGATATTCCTAGTAATATAACAAACCTTAAACATTTTAAGAAGTGTACTGATAAAGATTTTTTAAGCTATGGAAGTAGTTCAAAAAACTTATATTTGATCCTTATAGAAAATCAATAGAATTACAAAGTGAAAGAATTTTTAAAAAGAACTATTTCAGGAACTATTTATGCAACTCTTTTCTTGTTATCTCTTAAATCTAATATAACCTTCATTATATTAATATTTCTTTTTGGGGTTATATGTAATATTGAGTTTAGTAGACTTGTAAATCAAAGAAGAACAATTTCTCACATAATTTTTGTAGCAATATACTTTTACTTTACATTTTTTGAATATAAATTACAAAATAATTCATTTTTCAACGAGAGTAAAGAAATAATGCTCACTTTTAGCATTTTTGTACTTATATTTTTAATTAGAGATCTGTTTGTAAAAAAAGATCTCCCAAGATTCATTTCTAAGAATTATATAGCATCTACATTTTACCTTTCTAGCTCATTTGTATTTATAGCTCTTATACCAAGTTTTTTTTCTGGATTTAATTATGGAATAATTTTAGGCGTTTTTGTATTGGCTTGGATAAATGATTCTTTTGCTTATATAATTGGTAAGAATTTTGGTAAGCAAAAATTATTTGAGAAGGTTTCTCCAAATAAAACAATTGAAGGTTTTTTTGGTGGGCTATTTTTTACATGTTTAAGTAGCTATGCAATAAGTTATTTTATAGAATCTCCATTAACAAATTCCAATTGGCTATTTATTGCTATAATTGTAAGTATTTTTGGTACCATTGGAGATTTAATAGAATCTAAGTACAAACGTCAAGCTAAAGTAAAAGATAGTGGAATAATACTACCTGGTCACGGTGGGTTATTAGACAGATTAGATAGTATTATTTTAGCAGCTCCATTTATTTATTTATTTTTAATTTTTTTATACAATGTTTCATAAAGAAGGTCACAAAATAATACTAAGTTCATTCGCGATCATAGCTATTATATTTTTAATAATGGATTATTATTCAGTATCAAATCAGAGATATATTCAAATATTTTTAATATTTTTTTTCATAATTATACTACAGTTTTTTAGAAATCCTAACCGAAAAACTAATTTTGGAGTTAATAATATTGTATCGCCTGTTGACGGAAAAGTTGTAGTTATTGAGGAAGTTTTTGAATCTGAATATTTTAAAGAAAAAAAGATCCAACTAAGTGTTTTTATGTCTCCAATAAATGTGCATGTAACTAGATATCCTGTCAGTGGTAATGTGGTTTATTCAAAATATCATCCAGGTAAATATTTGGTAGCTTGGCATCCAAAATCTAGTACTCATAATGAAAGGACTACAGTTGTAGTTGAAAATGAATCTTGTGGAAAAATCTTATATAGACAAATAGCTGGTGCATTAGCAAAAAGAATTGTTAATTATGCTGTAGAATCAGAAATTATAACTCAAGGAGATGATTCTGGTTTTATAAAATTTGGATCAAGAGTTGATATCTTTTTACCACTAGATGCTAAAATCAATGTAAAATTAAATCAAAAAGTAAAGGGAGCTGAAGATATTTTAGCTACTATTATTTAATAATTACTGTAAACTATTGAGTGAATCTTTAATAGCTTTTATTTTAGCCATTGCATCTGATTGTTTATTCCTTTCGACTTGAATTACTTTTTCTGGAGCATTATCTACAAATCTACTGTTAGATAATTTTTTTTGGACAGATAAAAGAAACCCTTCAACATATTCTAGCTCCGTCTGCAACTTAATTATTTCATCTTTCACATCTACAACATTCCCATCTACTGGAATGTAATAATTGTTTGACTTTACTCTAAATGATAAAGAATTAGTAATTTCATTTTTTGTATAAATCAAATTATTAACATTACATAACTTAATGATTAATGGATCTAATTTATTATTGAAACTTTCGTTATTAAGTACATACAAATCAATTGAAACTTTAAAGGAAATATTCTTTTCTTTTCTTATACTTCTTACTCCACTAATAACTTGATTTGCAAATTCAAAATCAGAGATAATAGAACTGTCAAAACTGTATTTTCTTGGCCATTTAGAAACTATCAATGCATTTTCTTTTTTTCTCAAAGAAATACTTTGCCATATTTCTTCAGAAATAAAAGGCATAAATGGATGTAAAATTCTTAAATTATTCTCAATTATATTAATAACAGAATTATATGT